>Ga0208507_1000500_pt1 | contig 25176 bp, 23 predicted proteins | sample CryBogCBH12Aug01_FD_184626 | JGI IMG/M metagenome (GOLD analysis project Ga0208507, IMG submission 184626) | Freshwater microbial communities from Crystal Bog, Wisconsin, USA - CBH12Aug09.1 (SPAdes) (version 2) | ecosystem: Environmental > Aquatic > Freshwater > Lake | place: Crystal Bog... | reverse complement strand
GACGACGGGTGACATTTTCCGCGATAAAAGCGATCAAATTCCTCTTTTGACGCCCGGTCGAGGACCAGATCGGCCAACACCGGCCTTTCCGAGCCGTAATAGGCCCGCCAATGATCACGGGTGCCGACCATGTCGTCGGCGGCGATGCCGGTGATGATTTCGCAGGCCCTGTTCCAATGGGTTACCCGATGGTCGCGGTCGATGACGAAGGTCGGCGGACTTCCGTCAACGATCTGTCGAAGAAAGCTCTGGCTTTCCTTCACCGCCTCCGCCGAGGCCACCAGCGCCCGGTTGGATTCGGCGAGTTGGGCGGTGCGCTGCCGCACTTCGCTTTCCATGCGCTCGCGGTAATCCCCGAGACGCCCGACGAGAAAATCAAAACCCCGGCGCAGTCCTTCGATTTCATCGCCGTCAACGGCGCCGGCAAAACCTTGCGGATCACCCCGCCTCCCCGGCGCCTGGGGCCCGTTATCATCGACCTCCCCGGTTGTAACCATATCCTGCGTCACACGTCCCATGCGCGCCGCGAGTTCTTCCATCCGCGCGGTTATCAGACGCCTCACCAATATCAGCATAAAAACCGCAACGATGAATGTCTTAACCGTATTCGTTGCAAGTATCATCAGCGCCTGTTGCGCGATATTTCTGTAAATCGTGTCAACACTTGCATATATTTCAAGATCGGCAATCGTAGTATTCACACCGTTATTTTTATGCTGCAGGGTATAGTATCTTCTTATGGTATTTCTTGATTGCCTTGAACCGTAGCTCCACTCCAAACCTGACAGAAAATCCGTGCTGCGGCCTTTCACGGTAACACTTTCGACGGTGGGCAAATGTCCCAGCGCCGATAAGGTGGTTTCGATCAGCGGCACATCCACATTCCAGACGCTGGCCTCCATATTCGGCAAATAGAGGCGCACGGCATCCAGGGAATTCATCACCTCCTCTTTTTGCCGACCGTATTCCACCAGCAATTGCACTGCCGTCGTCAGGGCGGCAATGACGGAACTGAACGCGATCACCAGGGTGATCAGACGTCTGCCGATCTTTTGAGGCCGATTTCGAAGCTGCTTACGCATTTCGGTTTCCATCGACAGGTCCCTGGCCATTGCGCCTTGGATTTTTGCGCCCGACGATACTGCGACCGCTATTTCCCTAAATGATCAACCACGCCCTGTGCATCCCGCAGGGCTGTTTCCGCCGGAACATTGTCGTCAAGGCAGCGGTCTATCGCCGTTTTCAGCGCCTTGCGCATCTGCAGATTGTCGGTCGACATCCCTCTCGGCCCCGTATAGCCCAACTGGCGCCGAACACGAACAAATGGCTCATCAGTCGTATAGCGCTCTTTCAACTGCGGTTCATCAAATGCCGCGGCGACAACGGGAAAGAAGCCGCTCGCCTGACTGATCCGCGCCTGCACCGACGGGGTATACAGAAAGCGCAGAAGCAGCAGTGCCGCCTTGCGCTCCCCCTCATCGAGACGGGCGGTCAGGTAAAGATTGCCGCCACCGGCGGTGGCCCCGTAAGCGCGCCTGCGCGGCAACATGTCCGCCATCCAGGCGAACCGGCTTTGCGCCCGCGCCGACTCGATCCCGCCGGAGGTATAAAATGTGACCGGGTAAAGGCCGGCCAGGAAGCTGTTCAAGGTTGCCTTCCAATTGGTTGCCCGCACAAGCAGCCCCTTGTCCTTGAGGCCTTTCCAGAACCGGAGCGCCTCCACCGCCTGCGGGGTGTCATAGGCAAAGCGGTTGTGCTCCCGGTCGAACAAGCTGCCGCCGGCCTGATGCACCGTCGCCTCAAACAGATAGTCGTACCAGTCGCCGCCAAAAACGAAGGGCGGTTTTCCGCTATGCTCGCGAAGCCTGCTGAGCAGGCTCTCGAGTTCGTCCCAGGTGGTCGGCAGATGGTCCTTGTCTATGCCGACATCTTTCAACTGGTCGAGATTGTAATAGACGACCGGTGTGCTGCGAATGAATGGCGGCGAGCAAAACGTCTTGTCGGCGCAGAGACTGTTGCCGAGAAATTCGGGAATGAATGCTGCGAGAAAATCCTTGAGTCCGCCCGGCTCGGACGTCAACAGATCCTCGACTGGAGTGATCGCCCGGCGCTGTTCCAACTCCAGCGTTTCCGACGCCTCGGCGACGAAGACCCCGGCCTTGGGGCGATCCGGCGCGGAGACCACCCTGACCACCTCATCCCAATCGGTCAGGGGACGAAAGCTGATCTTGATGCCGGGATTGGCGGCTTCGAATTCCTGGACCAACTGGTAATAGAAGCGTGAAACTTCGGTGGTGGCGCCGGACGGAACCGAGAATTCAAGCTCCGCCATCGGCGCCGCCAGCGCCGCGGAAACAGCGAAGCAAAGGGCCACAAGGCCCGGCAGAACCCGCATTTTCCCGATGATGAAGGCCATCCTGAGCAGGCCGCGGCAGCCGGGCCTCCGGTTCATCATGATTTCGCCCCACTGACCCAGCCCGACAGATTCACCATCCCATCACTGTAGTATGGTTATAAAATTATGCGCTATCGCAGTTAGCTGTGGATTTCAAAAATTTTCATTCAAACCCTCTGGGGGTGCGGCGGCGGCCGCCGAACCGGCGCTGACGAATTCGTCCATCGCAAACGGATTGCTGCTGCTGGAAGAGATAGGCGACAAAACCAAAGAGACTCAAAACTCGTTTACATAGTCTCGCTAGAGTTGCCTCCAGACCCAGTCCCTCAGGAACCCGGCATGGCATCAATCCTGGTCGTCGACGACGCCGAATATCTGCGGGCCGCGCTTCGGCGGTGGCTCGAACTTGAAGGTCACACGGTGATCGAAGCCGAGGACGGTGACGGATGCCTTGCCCAACTCAAAACGACCGTGCCGGATCTGGTCATCCTGGATATTTTTATGCCTGGAAAAGACGGAATCGAAACAATCCGCGCCATACGAAAACTGGGAACAGGCATAAAAATCATTGCGATCACCGGACAACCGGCGGGAGGCACAGACTATTTGGAGTTCGCAAAAGCCCTCGGTGCGGATCGCGGGTTGCGCAAGCCTTTCAGCAGCGAACAACTATTTTCCATGATCGAATCGCTGATCGGCACGGCACCCGCGGTGACCTGAGCGGTTTGCGTTATCCCCAGATCCAGCGGCCATCCAGGTCAGCGAAGGACGGGCAGCCGATCTGCACCATGACGCGACGCAGATCCTCGGCCAGCAGCGCCATCGCCCGCTCGCCGCCGGCCCGGCCGCCGGCGGCCATGCCGAAATAGAAGGCGCGGCCGCAAAAGGTGACGTCGGCCCCCAGCAGCCGCGCCTTGACCATGTCCTCGCCGGTCCGCACGCCACTGTCCATCAGCACCGGCACCAGGGGACCGACGGCGGCGCGCACCCCGGCGACGGCATCGATGGCGGCGGGGGCCGATTCCAACTGCCGGCCGCCGTGGTTGGACACCCAGATGCCGTCGGCGCCGGCCTCCACCGCCAACACCGCGTCCTCGGGCGCCAGGATGCCCTTGACCACCAGGGGACCGCTCCACTGATCGCGCAGGCGACGGATATCGTCCCAGACGAGGTCGGTCTTCATGGCGCTGCTGATGAATTCGGCCAGGCTCTGCCCGCTTTCGGCGGTGGCATAGGGCGCCAGGTTAACGAAGGACGGCGGCCCGGCCAGCAGCGTCGCCAGCGACCAGCGATAATGGCGGAGCAGATCGGCGACCAACCCGGGGGTGATGCGGAAGGGAATGACGAAGCGGTTGCGGATGTCTCGCCGGCGGGTATTGGAGGCGGCGATGTCGACGGTCACCACCAGCACCCGTATTCCCGCCCCGGCGGCACGGCGCAGCAGATCGCGGCTGACCGCCTCCTGGCGCTGGACATAGAGCTGGAACCAGCAGGGCGCGGCGGCGGCGGCCTCCTCGATGGCGGTACCGCCGACTGTGCTCAGCACGAAGGGAATGCGGTTGTCGCGGGCGATCCCGGCCAATGTCGCCTCGGCGCCCGGCCAGGCGAGATTGCCGAGGCCGACCGGAGAGATCCCGAAGGGATAGTCATAGGTCTCGCCGAACAGGCTGACCGACAGATCGGGATCGACGCCGACACCATAGCGCGGCTTCAGCAGGACGCCGTCGAAGGCGGCGCGGTTGCGCCGCAGGCCGCCCTCGCCCCCGGCCGCGCCGTCGAGAAAATCGAAGGCGAAGCGCGGCAGGCGCCGTCGCGCCATTTGGGCCAGGTCATCGATGCAGGCGGCGTGCTGAAGGGTCATGTCTGTTCCACCTCGTCGAAGCGGTCGTAATCTATGGCCCGGCGGCCATCCGGCAAGGTCTGCAACACATCCTGGAAGCGGTACCCCCACAGGATATCGCCGAAATCATAGGTATAGCGGGCATGAACAGGCTGTTGAAGGCCGTCGTGATGGCCTGAAAACAAAACCGTGATGGCTGTGCCCGCCCGCTCCTGTTCCCGCGGGTCAAGACCGAACAGTGGGCTGACTTCGTCGATGACATGCATCACCGTCCAGGTCAGCCCGAACACCGGGGTGAAGGAACGCACCGGCGGAACGTCCAACAGTTGGCGGAACGACTGGCCCTCGGTGGTCACCCGGTCGGTGGCCAGCACCAGATGGACGCGCGCCTCGTGGACCGCATCGACACGTTCATTGGCCAGGCGGAACATCAGTGTCGGCAGGCCGTCATGGCGGTTCACCACCATGGCGCGGCTGAAGCGGATGCCGGCATCGACCCGGGTAAAACGGGCGAACATCAGCCCGGCCGCCACCGCCACCCCGAACAGTCCGATCCCCGCTTCGGCGGTGACCAGCAGATTGGCGGCAAGGCTGATCGGCACCATCTTGCCGTAGCCGATGGTGGCCATGGTCTGCACGCTGAAGAAAAAGACATCTGCAAAGGATCCCGGCCGGGCGTTCTCGATGCCGTCGCCGCAGGCCAGATAGGCCAGGGCGAACAAGCCATTGAGCCCCAGATAGGTGCCGATCATGACGGCGGCGAAACCGGCGCGGGATCCGGTCAGCAGACGGTAGTAGAGATCGGCAAGGCGGGCCCGTCCGGCCCCCCGCCTGAGGACACTGTCACCACCGAACGGGGCCATGGAACGCTTTGCGGTCACATTGAATCTCCCCGCTTTCCCAGGCGGAGTAACCCGATTTGATCGCCAATCGCCCTACACAACCGTCACCAGCCCCTGCGCGGTGACCTCGGTGAGAAAGGTCACCAGGCCGCCGGTGGTCAGCGGTACGTCGTCGCGCAAGGCCGCCGCCTCCAGGCCGACCGACCGCAGTCCCATTTCGCAGACCATCACTTCGCCGCCCAGGGCGACGACGGCGGCCAGCAGTTCCTCGAAATCGCCCACCCCCCGACTGCGCCGCAGGGCGTCGGCGGCCAGCGGCGGCTGGCCGTCCTCGCCGGGCGCCAGATGCCGCCAGCCGGGACCGTCGCCGTCGGCCGCCAGCAAGGCGCGGCAGGCCCCCATGGTGAACATCAGGGTCACCTGCCGGTTGGCGGCCAGCGCCGCGGCGGCCATGGCCAGGGCGTAATGCACGCGATCATAGCTGCCGGTCGAAGCGGGACTCAACGGCAGGCATCGACGGGAACGCCATGCGCCGACAGGTCGTGGATCGTCGCCGCCGGTCCACAGAGCGGACAGGCGGGATCCGGCTTCAGGCTCACTTTGTGAAAACGCATCGACAAGGCTTCGACCAGCAGCAGGCTGCCGGACATACTGTCGCCGATGCCCAGGATCTCCTTCAACACTTCGGTGGCCTGCAGACTGCCCATGACGCCGGCCATGGCGCCCAGCACTCCGGCCTGGGCACAGGACGGCGCGTCGTCCTCGTCCGGCGGGCCGCCATAGAGACAGCGATAGCAGGGCCCCGGAGCCTTGAAGGTGGACAATTGGCCGTCGAAACGCAGCACGGCGGCCGAGACCAGGGTCTTGCCGGCCAGGCGGCAGGCGTCGTTGATCAGAAAACGGGTGGCGAAATTGTCGCTGCCGTCGGCCACCAGATCATAGCCGGCGATCAGCTCAAGGGCGTTGCCGGCGTCGAGGCGCAAGCGGTGCGGCACCACCCGCACCTCGGGATTGACCGAGGCCACCGTCCGCGCCGCGCTGTCGACCTTGGGCATGCCGATGCGCTCGGTGCCATGCAGGACCTGGCGCTGCAGATTGGTCAGGTCGACGACATCGTCGTCGACGATGCCGATGGTCCCCACCCCCGCCGCCGCCAGGTACAGCACCAGAGGCGAGCCGAGGCCGCCCGCCCCCACCACCAGCACCCTGGCGGCCAGCAGGCGGGCCTGCCCGGTGCCGCCCACCTCGGGCAGGATGATGTGGCGGGCGTAGCGGCGGATCTGCTCCTCGGAAAAATCCATCGCCTTACGCAATACCCTCGAACAGGGCCGTCGACAGATAGCGCTCGGCGAAGGAGGGGATGATGGCGACGATCATCTTGCCGGCATTTTCCGGCCGCTGCCCCAGTTCCAGGGCCGCCGCCAGGGCGGCACCGGAGGAAATGCCGACCGGGGCGCCCTCGATGCGGGCCGCCTTGCGGGCGGTGGCGAAGGCGGTCTCGTTGCTGATCTGCAGCACTTCGTCGATCACCGCGCGGTCGAGGACACCGGGCACGAAACCGGCGCCGATGCCCTGGATCTTGTGCGGGCCGGGGGCGCCACCCGACAGCACCGGGCTGTCCTCCGGCTCCACCGCCACCATCCTGAGACCCGGACGGCGCGCCTTGAGGACCCGGCCGATGCCGGTGATGCTGCCGCCGGTGCCGACACCGGAGACGACGATATCCACCTTGCCGCCGCTGTCGACCCAGATCTCCTCGGCGGTGGTCTTGGCGTGGATCGCCGGATTGGCCGGGTTCTCGAACTGCTGCAGGATGATCGCATGGCCGATTTCCTTGGCCAGTTCCTCGGCGCGGCGCACCGCCCCGGTCATCCCCTTGGCGGCCGGCGTCAGTTCGATCTCGGCCCCGAGCAGGGCCAGCATCTTGCGCCGTTCCAGCGACATGCTTTCCGGCATCGTCAGCACCAGGCGATAGCCCTTGGCGGCGGCGACGAAGGCCAGCGCGATACCGGTATTGCCTGATGTCGGCTCGATGATCACCATCCCCGGCTTGAGGCTGCCGTCGGCTTCCGCCGCTTCGATCATCGCCAGGCCGATGCGGTCCTTGACCGAGGCCAGGGGATTGAAAAACTCCAGCTTGCCGACGATGTCGGCCTTGACCCCGGCATCGGCGGCGAGACGGGAGAACCGCACCAGCGGCGTGGCGCCGATGGTGTCGATAATGCTGTCATAGACGCGTCCACGGAAACGATCGTTGTTGGGGTTCGACATGATATCCCTCGTTTAATTGCCAAAGCTCAGATGTTGAAGTCGACTTTTTCGGAAAACTCGCTGCGGATGCCGGCCTGATGGGCCTTCAGGCATAAATCGTCGATGGAAATGGAATCGAGGCGGCGCATGATGTCTTCCTGCAGGTCACCCCACATCGGCCCGATCACCTGTGTTCCCAGTCCCGAGGAGGAAATGTCCAGGGCCTCTTCCTCACCCGCTTCCAGGGCGCGGACCACCCGGACGATACCGCCCACGGATATGCGCCGGCGCTCCCTGGCCAGACGGTAGCCGCCGCGCGGACCGCGCACCCCGGTCAGCACGCCGGCCCGCACCAGCTGCTGCAGGGTCTGCTCGAGGTAACGCCTGGGAATTCCCTGGCGCCGGGTGATCTCCTTGCTCTGCACCGGTTCGCCGCCGGCGTGGTAGGCGATATCCAGAACCGCCTCGATGGCGAACAGCATCTTCTTGGACGGACGCAGCATTGCCTCTGCACTCTCCTTAATGGCCGGTTGACCCGAAGCCGCCGGCGCCGCGGCGCGATTCCGGAAGCGCGTCTTCCTCCTGCCAGGCGATCCTGGTCACCGGCGCCACCACCATCTGGGCGATGCGCATGCCGCGGGTGACGACGAAGGCGGCGGACCCGTGATTGATCAGAATGACTTTGATTTCGCCGCGATAATCGGCATCCACCGTGCCCGGACTGTTGAGCACCGTCACCCCATGCTTGGCGGCCAGGCCCGAGCGGGGCCGCACCTGCGCCTCGTGGCCGGGCGGCAGGGCGATGGCCAGCCCGGTCGGCACCAGGGCGAAGGCCCCCGGCGCCAAAGCGAGGTCGGCCTCCACCGCCGCCAGCAGATCCATGCCGGCGGCGTCGGCGCTCTCGTAGCGCGGCAACGGCAGATCGGCGGCCAGACGGCGGACCAGCACCGTCACGTCGCTCATCGCGCCCCCCTCAGTCCGACGGCGATGCGCTGGACCAGGCGGTCCGCCACCTCGTCCTTCGACAGCGGCAGCCAGGGCTCGACGCCATCGGGACCGACCAGATGGACGGTATTGGCGTCGCCGCCGAAGGTGCCGGCGGCGGCGGAGACGTCATTGGCGAGGATCAGGTCGCAGCCCTTGCGGGCCAGTTTGGCGCGCGCATGGTCGAGAAGCTGCTCGGTCTCGGCGGCGAAGCCGATCACCAGGCGGGGCCGGCGCGGACCGGCCGCCGCCAGGGTCGCCAGAATATCGGGATTGGCCTCCAGCACCAGGCTCGGCGGCGTCCCACCGGCCACCTTCTTGGTTTTTTCGGCGGCCGGACGGGCCACCCGCCAGTCGGCCACGGCGGCGGCGCAGACCGCCACCTCCACCGGCAGCGCCGCCAGGGCGGCGTCCAGCATCTGGGCGGCGGTTTCCACTTTCACCGTCGTCACCCCCGGCGGGTCGGCGATGCTCACCGGCCCGCTGATCAGGGTCACCGCCGCCCCCTGGCGGGCCAGGGCGCGGGCGATGGCATGGCCCTGCTTGCCGGACGAGCGGTTGCCGATGAAGCGCACCGGGTCGATGGGCTCGAAGGTCGGGCCCGAGGTGACCAGGGCGCGGACCCCCGACAAAGGACCGGCGGAAAAATGCCCCTCGATGGCGGCGACGATCTCCGCCACCTCGGCCATCCGGCCGTCGCCCACCTCGCCGCAGGCGAGGTCGCCGGCCCCCGGTCCCACCTGCAGCGCGCCGCGGGACCTCAGCAGCTGCAGATTGGCCTGGGTGGCGGGATGACGCCACATCATCAGATTCATCGACGGCGCCAACAGGATCGGCTTGTCGGAGGCCAGCAGCAGCGTCGAGGCGAGATCGTCGGCCAGGCCGGCGGCCATCTTGGCCATCAGATCGGCGGTCGCCGGCGCCACCACCAGCAGATCGGCCTGGCGGCTGAGGCTGATATGGGCCATGCCGAAATCGTCGGTCAGCGAGAACAGATCCTCATGCGCCGGTTGCCCGGACAGGGCGGCCACCGACAGCGGCGTGATGAAGCGGGCGCCGCCGGCGGTGAGTACGCAGGGCAGTTCGGCCCCCTTTTCCCGCAACCGGCGGATCAGATCGAGGCTCTTATAGGCGGCAATTCCGCCGGCGATGATCAGCAGAATTCGGCGACCGGCAAGCGTCACTGGAAAATTTCCTTAAATTACGCACCGAATGTGTGATTACTGTAGACAGCACAGCGAATGCGCGCAAGAGGGAAGTGACGGCGATGGCGATGGACCTGCTGGGCGGCAGCGGTGTCCGGACGTTCGGATGACACGAAGGCCGGCTTGCGGCCAGGCAACGAAGGGCGAAATCAGGCAGAATGACAACCAATGCGATTGACTGTCCTATTTTATGCTACTAAAATTTGTCGGCACGGCGTTATGGCCGGCGCTAATCGTTCCTGGATGAGCTTATGTTCGACACAGAAATTAAGAAACTTGAAGAAATCAAGAGTAAATTAAACTTGGCCTGCGACCAAGACAATAAAGATTATAGGCATATAGCCAATAGCGAAATAAGAAAACAGTTTGAAGACGACATTACCGCCGAGCACTTCGTGTCTCAAAAAAAAGAATATTTCAAAACACTGAAGGGCGACCTTACTGTATTGGAAAGGGCTTTGACGGAAATTGCTGGCAAACGAAATCTAAAGGACATCCTCGCCGCCACGGGCAGTGACTCGGACACAATGTCGGAGTGATGCGTTTACCCATCAGCCCCCTCTGGCCAGCAGTGCCGCCAGGATGGCCACCAGGACCCAGGGCACCCAGGCCGGGAAGATGCCGTTGCGGGGGCTGCTGCTCATGCCGCGCAGGGAATCGCGGTGCAGCTTCAACCCGCCGGAGCGCAGCGCCTCGACGGTCTTTTCCGCCTGTGCGACCAGTCGCGGAAGGCTTTCCAGCGACGACATCAGCGAGCCGACGGTTTCGCGGACACGGGCCTGCGGTCCGAGATTGTCGGTCATCCAGCTTTCGATCAGCGGGCGCGCCAGATGCCACATATTGACCTTGGGATCAAGCCGCCGCCCCACCCCTTCGGCCAGCAGCATACTCTTTTGCAGCAGTAGCAGCTGCGGCTGGGTTTCCATGGCGAAGGTTTCGGTGACCTGAAACATCTGGCCGAGCAGCCGGGCGACGGAGATTTCGTGCAGCGGCCGGCCGAGGATCGGCTCGGCGATGGAGCGGCAGGCCTGGGTGAAGGCGTCCACCGACTTGTCGGCGGGAACGAAGCCCGCCTCGAAATGCACCTCGGCCACCCGCCGGTAATCGCCGTTGAGGAAGCCCAGCAGCATTTCGCCGAGAAACCGTCGGGTCTGCCGGTCGACCCGCCCGGTGATGCCGAAATCGACGGCGATCAGTTCTCCGCGCTCGCCGACGAACAGATTGCCGGGATGCATATCGGCATGAAAAAAGCCGTCGCGGAAGACCATGTTGAAAAAGGCGCTGGCCGCCTTGGCCATCACCTGGTCGCGGTCATGGCCGGCGGCGGTGATGGCGTCCACCTCGTCGACAGGGATACCGGCGATGCGCTCCAGGGTCATCACCCGCTTGGCGGTGCGCTGCCAGTCGATGGCGGGGATCATGAAACTGTCGTCGTCGATGAAATTCTCGGCCATTTCGGCCGCCGCCGAGGCCTCGAAGCGGAGATCCATCTCCATGGTCACCGAGTCTTCGAAGGCGCGCACCGAATCCACCAGCCGCAGGCGGCGAAACGACGGCATCAGCCGTTCGGCCCAACGGGCCAGCCAGTAGAACAGGGCTATATCGCCGGCGAATTGCCGTTCGACCCCCGGCCGCAGCACCTTGACGGCAACGGTGGCGCCTTCGGTGGTGACGGCGAAATGCACCTGGGCAATGGAAGCGGCGGCCACCGGCAGATCCTCGAAGCTGGAGAACAGCTCCTCCACCGGCCGGTCGAGTTCCTCGGCGATGATGCGCCTGGCGTCGGCGGCGGGAAACGGCGGCAGGCGGTCCTGCAGCTGCGACAGATCCGCCGCCACCTCCTCGCCGACCAGGTCCGAGCGGGTCGACAGCGCCTGACCGAACTTGACGAAGGTCGGGCCGAGCCGCTGCAGGGCCACCGCCAGCCGCTGGCCGGGGCGCAGCTGACGGCTGTCCGGGCTGACCAGGGGATCGAGGGCGTTGACCAGCAGGCGGCCGGCATCCGAGGCTTCCAGCGGGAACATGGCGCCTTCGCGGGCGAGGACGCGGGCGATGGAGGTCAGGCGCCAGAGATTGCGGGCAACCGAGATCATCCGATTAGAGTCGCCAGCCGGAATGCAGTGCGGCGATGCCGCCCGACAGGTTGCGATAGCTCACTTGCGCCAGCCCGGCGGCCCGCATGCGCTCCGCCAGTTCCGCCTGCGGGGGGAATTTGCGGATGCTTTCCACCAGATACTGATAGGCCTCGCGGTTGCCGGCCACCAGCTGGCCCAGCCAGGGCAGCAGGTGGAAGGAATAGGCGTCGTAAAGGCGACCCAGCAACGGCACCGCCACATGGCTGAATTCCAGGCACAGGAAGCGGCCGCCCGGCTTCAGCACGCGCACCGCGTCGGCCAGGGCCTGGTCGATATGGGTGACGTTGCGCAGGCAGAAGGCGATGGTATAGGCCTCCACTGCGCGGTCGGGGATCGGCAAGGCCTCGGCATCGCCGCAGACCCAGCGGATGTCGGCGTCGAGATTGCGGTCGATGGCGCGGTCGCGGCCGACCGCCAGCATTTCGCGGTTGATGTCGCAGACCACCACCGGACCGCCGCCGCGCTGGGCGAAGCGCAGCGCGATGTCGCCGGTGCCGCCGCCGACGTCCAGCAGGGTCATGCCCGGACGCGGACGCAGCCAGTTCAGCATGGCGGCTTTCCACAGGCGATGGATGCCGGCGCTCATCAGGTCGTTCATCAGATCGTAGCGCGGCGCCACGTCGTCGAAGACGGCCCGCACCAGAGACGCCTTCTCCTGCTCGCGCACGGTGCGGAAGCCGAAATGGGTGGTATCTGTCTGGTCTTCTTCAGTCATTGCCGCCGGAGTTAACCACGAAGGCAGAAAGAAAGGAAGTCCCGGGGGCTTCCCGTCTTCGTCTCCTGGTATCTTCGTGGTAAACACCTCTTCATGCCTGAACTGCCCGAAGTCGAAACCGTCTGCCGCGGACTGGCCGCCGCCCTCGAGGGCCGGCAGCTGGTCGCCGTCAGCGTCCGGCGCCCCGATCTCCGGCGCCCGTTTCCGCCGGATTTCGCCGCCCGGCTGACCGGCCGGCGGGTCGAGCGGGTCGAACGGCGCGCCAAATACTTCACCCTTCGCCTCGACGACGGATGGGTGCTGCTGGGCCATCTGGGGATGTCGGGCCGCATGGTCGTCGGCCCCGCCGACGACACGCCGCCGGGCCGCCACGACCATGTGATCCTGCTGACCGGGGACGGGCGGCGCGTGGTGTTCAGCGACCCGCGCCGCTTCGGGCTGATGGACCTGGTGCCGGCCGCCAGCCTGGCGGCGCATCCGCTGCTGGCCGATCTCGGCCCCGAGCCGTTGGACGACGCCTTCGTCTGGCCGGTTCTCGCAGCCGCCATGGCCGGGCGGCGCAGCCCCATCAAGACGGTGCTGCTGGATCAGACGGTGGTCGCCGGGATCGGCAATATCTACGCCAGCGAGGCCCTGTTCCGCGCCGGCATCCTGCCGACCCGCGAAGCCGGCTCGCTCACCGCCGCCCAGGGCCGCAAACTGGTGGCGGCGATCAAGGCGGTGCTCAACGCCGCCATCGCCGCCGGCGGCAGCTCGCTTCGCGATCATCGCCAGACCACCGGCGAACTGGGCTATTTCCAGCATTCCTTCGCCGTCTACGACCGCGAGGGCGAAGCCTGTCCCGGCTGCACCTGCCGGACCGGCATCCTGCGCCTCGTGCAAAGCGGCCGTTCGACCTTCTATTGCGCCAAACGTCAACGTTAGTTATGACTCCCGCCATGGTGCGCACCCTGATCATGGCCATCGCCACCGTCGCCCTGCTGTCCGGCACGGCGGCCGCCGGCAATGCCTTCCTGACTGAATACGAGGATCTGCCGTTGCCGGCCGGCCTCAGCGAACTGCCCGGCGGCACTTTGTTCGAAGCGCCGGCCGGGCGCATCGTCGAGGCCCAGGCCGTCGGCGAGCTGACCGCCCAGCAGGTGCGCGCCTTTTATTCCGAAACCCTGCCCCAGCTGGGCTGGGAGAAGACCGCCGAAACCACCTTCCGCCGCGACCGCGAGCTGTTGACCATCCGCATCGAAGACCGCAAGCATCCGCTGGCGGTGCATTTCTCGGTCGTCCCGCAATAACTCCGAGGGAAAAAATCCATGGCCTACGAAAACATCATTGCCGAAACCAGGGGCCGCGTCGGCCTGATCACCCTCAACCGCCCGAAGGCAATGAATGCCCTGTCGAGCCCGCTGATCGCCGAAATGGGCCAGGCCCTCGACGCCTTCGAAGCCGACCCCGAGATCGGCGCCATCGTGCTGACCGGCAGTGAAAAGGCCTTCGCCGCCGGCGCCGACATCAAGGAAATGGCCAGCAAGTCGTTCACCGACTGCTTCGTCGAGAATTTCATCACCCGCGGCTGGGAGGCGGTCTCCAAGGTCCGCAAGCCGGTGATCGCCGCCGTTGGCGGCTATTGCCTGGGCGGCGGCTGCGAGGTGGCGATGATGTGCGATTTCATCCTGGCCGCCGACAACGCCAAATTCGGCCAGCCGGAGATCACCCTGGGCATCATCCCCGGCGCCGGCGGCACCCAGCGCCTGACCCGCTTCGTCGGCAAGTCGAAAGCCATGGAGATGGTGCTGACCGGCCGCACCATCGACGCCGCCGAGGCGGAGCGCTGCGGGCTGGTCAGCCGTGTGGTGCCGGCCGGCGAATTGCTCGACGAGGCGCTGAAAGTGGCCGACCGCATCGCCTCCATGGGGCGGGTGGCGGTGCTGGTGGCCAAGGAATCGGTCAACCGCGCCTATGAGACCACCCTGGCGGAAGGCGTGCATTTCGAGCGGCGCATGTTTCACGCGCTGTTCGCCACCGCCGACCAGAAGGAAGGGATGGCCGCCTTCGCCGAAAAGCGCCAGCCCAATTTCAAGAACCGCTAGAGAAGCAGTTCCGAATTGCTGATCAGCAATTCGGAATGCTGAACGACCGGCCATTGAGGCCGGGGGCGAGTCGAGCTTGGGAGACGTGCGCGAAGCGCACAACGCCCCGGAGGGGCCGCCCGCCGAGGGACTTGATGACTCTGGTAGATCGTAATTTTGGAAACGATCTACCAGGTCCTGATTTCTGAATTGACTGCCGGAACGCGGCGACATATAACCGCCGCTTTCCACCGGACCCCATCTGAAAACGGGTACTTTATCTATGGCTCACCATAAGTCCGCCAAGAAACGCAATCGGCAGACCATTCGACGCACCAAGGTCAACCGTGCGCGCGTCAGCCGCCTGCGCACATCCGTCAAGGCCGTCGAGGCTTTGATCGCCAGCGGCGACAAGACCGCCGCCGCCGCCGCCCTGCGCCTGGCCGAGCCGGAATTGATGAAGGGTGTCCAATCCGGCGTTCTTCACAAGAACACCGCCTCGCGCAAGGTTTCCCGTCTGGCTGCGGGGATCAAAGGGCTGGCCTGACGCCGCTCCGGCTTCCGTTTCATCCGCCGAATCCTCCGACCACCCGCTAAATTTGGCGGGTGGCGTTGGTTTGCGCACATTTCAAGAAAAATGAGTCGGCGTAAAAAAAAATTTTTGTTCGCTTTTCGGTCACGTTGCGCCATGACGAAAGCATCGATAGAGTCGTCCCTCGCGCCATCGAAGCGATAGCGCCTTCCATTGAGTAGTATTCGATTAATTCCGGTCTTTCCGTTTGGCAAGAACGGATTAGGTGTTTCCATTTATACTTGGGTTGTGACAGCTGTCACTGGATATTTTGGTGTAATGTGTAAGTGTTAAGCCCTTCGCAAGGGCTGCCGGTACACAAAGCGGCAGCAGATACGGAGGGCAGATGCTGAATGTGAGCGCGCCGGGTCCTTGGTCGAGGGTGACGACAGACACCCAGATCGGGCAGCCGGTGGAAATCAGGGGCGGATGGGGTGGTCAAGTGAACGACGAAATTGTTCGTGCGCAGTGGAACCGTGTCAGGGGACGGCTTCGCGACGAATTCGGCGAGGCGACCTTCAAGAGCTGGCTCAATCCCTTGAGCCTTGACGTCGTCCATGGCGGCCAGGTGCGCATCGGCGTGCCGACAAGATTCCTGCGCGACTGGGTGGCCACCCATTACGGCGACCGCATTCGCGCCTTATGGTCGAAGGAAAACGCCGAAGTCAGCGGCATCGACATCGTCGTCATGCCCAACCGGGAAAAGGTCGCCGAGACGGCGGCCGGCGCCGATGCGCCCGCCGCGGCGCGGCTGCCGGCGGCCCCGGCGACGGCGGAGCCGGTCAATGTCGCCGACGACATCAGCGCCGCCCTCGACCCCCGTTATACGTTCGATAATTTCGTCGTCGGCAAACCCAACGAATTCGCCCATGCCGCCGCCCGGCGGGTCGCCGAATCCGATACGGTGTCGTTCAACCCCCTGTTCCTCTACGGCGGCGTCGGCCTCGGCAAAACCCATCTGATGCATGCCGTCGCCTGGCATATCCGCGAGCGCAATCCCGGCCGCTCGGTGATCTATCTGTCGGCCGAGAAATTCATGTACCGCTTTGTCCGCGCCATCCGCTTCCAGGACACCATGGCGTTCAAGGACCAGTTCCGCTCGGTCGACGTGCTGATGATCGACGACGTCCAGTTCATGGGCGGCAAGGATTCCACCCAGGAGGAATTCTTCCACACCTTCAATGCGCTGGCCGACCAGGGCCGCCAGATCATCATCTCGGCCGACAAATCGCCGTCCGACCTGCAGGGCATGGAAGAGCGCCTGCGCTCGCGGCTGGGCTGCGGCCTGGTGGCCGACATCCATGCCACCACCTACGAACTGCGGCTGGGCATCATCGCCTCGAAGGCGGAACAGATGGCCGTCGACGTACCGCGCAAGGTCGCCGAGTTCCTCGCCCATAAGATCACCTCGAATGTCCGCGAGCTGGAAGGCGCGCTGAACCGGGTGGTCGCCCATGCCCAGCTGGTGGGCCGCGACATCACCCTGGAATCGACGCAGGAGGTGCTGCACGACCTGTTGCGCGCCAATGACCGCCGGATCACCATCGAGGAGATCCAAAAGAAGGTGGCCGAGCATTTCAACATCCGCACCAGCGACATGCATTCGACGCGGCGCGCCCGCCAGGTCGCCCGGCCACGCCAGGTGGCCATGTACCTGGCCAAACAGCTGACCTCGCGCAGCCTGCCGGAAATCGGCCGCAAATTCGGCGGCCGCGACCATACGACGGTCATGCATGCGGTGAAAAAAGTCGAGGAATTGCGCGGCGTCGATTCCAGTTTCGCCGAGGATGTCGAACTGCTGCGGCGCATGCTGGAAAACTGAGCTTCAGGGCTTTTGGTATCAACGGCTTGTGCTATACTGTGCCCCCTTTGACAGGGGGGTGCGGTAACGCGCCTTTTGACATCGCCGCGAGACCGCTGAAACGCCACGGATAGCCATGAAACTGACCATTGAACGGGCCGCCCTCCTGAAGGCGCTGAACCACGTGCAGAGCGTCGTCGAGCGCCGCAACACCATTCCCATTCTGTCCAATGTCAAGCTCGAGGGACGGGACGGTCTGGTCACGCTCAACGCCACCGACATGGATCTCGACATCGTCGAGGCGGTGGCCGCCGACGTCTCCCAGAGCGGCGCCACCACCGCTCCCGCCCATACGCTTTACGAGATCATCCGCAAGCTGCCGGACGGCTCGCAGGTGGAGATCGAGCAGAGCGGCGAGGACGGTCAGCTGACGCTGCGCTCGGGCCGCTCGAAATTCGTCCTCGCCTCGCTGCCGGTGGACGATTTCCCGCTGATGTCCGGGGGCGACCTGCCGCACAGCTTCCTGCTTGCCGCCGAAGAGCTGAAGGCGCTGATCGACCGCACCCGCTTCGCCATTTCCAACGAGGAAACCCGCTACTATCTGAACGGCATCTACCTGCATGCCGCGGCCAGCGGCAAGGTCCAGGTGCTGCGCGCCGTCGCCACCGACGGCCACCGTCTGGCCCGGGTCGAGGTGCCGCTGCCGGAAGGCGCCGCCGGCATGCCGGGAGTCATCGTTCCCAGGAAGACCGTCGCCGAGCTGCGCAAGCTGCTCGACGAGGCCTCGCAGCAGGTTACCGTCTCGCTGTCCGAGACCAAGATCCGCTTCGCCTTCGACAATGCGGTGGTCACCTCGAAACTGATCGACGGCACCTTCCCCGACTATGAACGGGTGATCCCGGCCGACAACGACAAGGTCCTCGAGGTCGACTGCCGGGCGCTGTCGCAGGCGGTGGACCGGGTGTCGGCGATTTCCACCGAGAAGTCGCGGGCGATCAAGCTGGCGGTGGAGAAGGGCGGCCTGACGCTGTCCGCCTCCAGCCCGGAAAACGGCAGCGCGGTCGAGGAACTGGAGGCCGCCTACGACTCGACTCCCATGGAGATCGGCTTCAATTCCCGCTATCTGCTGGAAATCCTGGCGCAGATCGAAGGCGACGCGGCGCGCTTCGCGATGGCCGATTCGGGCAGCCCGACGGTCGTGCGCGAGGTCACCGACGACAGCGCGGTCTATGTCCTGATGCCGATGCGGGTGTGACACCCCTTGCAGCAGCCGAAGTCTTTGGCGGTGACGCGCCTGACGCTCACCGATTTTCGGTGTTATGCCTTTCTTCGTCTCGATGTGCCGCCGCTGCCGGTGGTGCTGACCGGGCCGAACGGGGCGGGCAAGACCAATATTCTCGAAGCCCTGTCGTTCCTGGCCCCCGGTCGCGGTCTGCGCCGCGTCCGGCTGTCCGAGGCGGCCAGACGTCAGGCCGGGCCGGCGGCGCCCTGGGCGGTGGCGGTCCAGCTGTCGCGGCCGCAGGGGACGAACGACATTGGCACCGGCCGTGAGTCAGGGTCCGAGCGGCGCAGTTTGCGCATCGACGGACAGCCGGCGAAAAGCCAGGCGGCGCTCGCCGATCTGCTCAGCGTCCTGTGGCTGACGCCGGCGATGGACCGCCTGTTCATCGACGGTCCCGGCGGACGACGCCGCTTTCTCGACCGCCTGGTGATGGGGCTCGACGCCGCCCATGGCCGGCGGGCGGCGGTCTATGAACACAGCATGCGCGAGCGCTCGCGCCTGCTGCAGCATGGCGGCGGCGACGCCGCCTGGCTGACGGCGCTGGAGGAAACCATGGCGCGACAGGGGGTGGCCATGGCGGCGGCCCGCAGGTCCACGGTGCAACGCCTCAACGACGCCTGCGGCCAGGGGATCGGCCCGTTTCCGGCGGCGGATCTGACCGTGCGGGGCGAGGTCGAGGGCAGCCTCGACGGCCTGACCGCCGAGGATGCCGAGGCGCGGCTGCGCGACGGTCTGGCGGCGGCCCGGCGCCATGACGCCGACAGCGGCGGCGCCGGCCTGGGACCGCATCGCAGCGACCTGGCGGTGCGCCACCGCGACAAGGATCTGCCGGCGCAGCAATGTTCGACCGGCGAACAGAAGGCCGTGCTGGTGTCCATCATCCTCGGCCAGGCGCGCCTGCAGGAACCGTCGGCGCCGCCGATCCTGCTGCTGGACGAGATCGCCGCCCATCTCGACCGCCAGCGCCGCGCCGCCCTGTTCGACGAATTGTCGGCGCTGTCGGCGCAGAGCTGGCTGACCGGGACCGACGAGGCGCTGTTCGCCGAACTGGGCGAGCGCGGGCGTTTTTTTCGCGTGGACGACGCCGTGGTGACGGCGGTTTAGAGTAGAAAGCAAGGAAGACCAGGCAATGACCAGCAGTTCCAACCAGCCAACCGAACCGACGGGCGTCGAGCCCGGCACCTACAACGCCGATTCCATCCAGGTGCTGCGCGGTCTCGAGGCGGTGCGAAAGCGTCCGGGCATGTATATCGGCGATACCGATGACGGCTCGGGGCTCCATCACATGGTCTATGAGGTGGTGGACAATGCCATCGACGAGGCCCTGGCCGGGTATTGCGACCGCATCGAGGTGCTGCTGAACGCCGACGGCTCGGTCACCGTGCGCGACAACGGCCGCGGCATCCCCACCGACATCCACAAGGAGGAAGGGGTCTCGGCGGCGGAAGTGATCATGACCCAGTTGCATGCCGGCGGAAAATTCAACCAGAACTCCTATAAGGTGTCGGGCGGCCTGCATGGGGTGGGGGTGTCCGTGGTCAACGCCCTGTCGGAATGGCTGGATCTGCGCATCTGGCGCGGCGGCGAGGAATATTACATGCGCTTCCGCCATGGCGACGCCGAATCGCCGCTGGCGGTGGTGGGTCCGGCCGGCGACCGCACCGGCAGCGAAATCACCTTCATGCCGTCGACCGGCACCTTCACCATGGTCGAGTTCGACCTGCCGACCCTGGAACACCGGCTGCGCGAGCTGGCGTTCCTCAATTCCGGCGTCTTCCTGCGGCTGATCGACGCCCGCCATGCCGAGACGGTGACCGTCGATCTGCATTACGAGGGCGGCATCCAGGCCTATGTGCATTATCTCGACCGGTCCAAGACGGCGCTGCATGCGCCGCCGATCATGATGGCGGGCGAAAAGGACGGCATCGTCGTCGAAGTGGCGATGGAATGGACCGACGCCTATCACGAGACCTGCCTGTGCTTCACCAATAACATCCCGCAGCGCGACGGCGGCACCCATCTGGCGGCCTTCCGCGCCGCGCTGACCCGCACCGTCAACAACTATGCCAATGAATCCGGCATCGCCAAGAAAGAGAAAGTGGCGCTGTCCGGCGACGACATGCGCGAAGGCCTGACCTGCGTGCTGTCGGTCAAGGTTCCCGATCCCAAATTCTCCTCCCAGACCAAGGACAAGCTGGTGTCCTCGGAAGTCCGGCCGGCGGTCGAGAACGTCGTCGCCGACCGCCTCGGCCAGTGGTTCGAGGAACATCCCGCCGATGCCCGCAAGATCATCTCCAAGGTGGTCGAGGCCGCCGCCGCCCGCGAGGCGGCGCGCAAGGCCCGCGACCTGACGCGGCGCAAGGGGGCGCTCGACATCTCCACCCTGCCCGGCAAACTGGCCGACTGCCAGGAACGCGATCCGGCCGGGTCCGAACTGTTCATCGTCGAGGGCGATTCCGCCGGCGGCTCGGCCAAACAGGGGCGCAACCGCGCCTTCCAGGCCATCCTGCCGCTGCGCGGCAAGATCCTCAACGTCGAGCGGGCCCGCTTCGACAAGATGCTGGGCTCGGCGGAAATCGGCACCCTCATCGCCGCCCTGGGCACCGGCATCGGGCCGGAGGATTTCAACGCCGACAAGGCGCGCTATCACAAGATCATCATCATGACCGACGCCGATGTCGACGGCAGCCATATCCGCACCCTGTTGCTGACCTTCTTTTACCGGCAGATGCCCGAGATCATCGAAAAGGGCTTCCTGTACATCGCCCAGCCGCCGCTCTACCGGGCCAAACGGGGCAATTCCGAGGTCTATCTCAAGGACAACCGGGCGCTGGAGAACTACCTGATCGACGGCGGCCTGACGGAAGCCAGGCTGCAGTTGGCCGACGGCACCCAGGTGGCGGGGGTCGAACTGCGGGCGCTGGCCGACCAGGCGCGCAACGTCAAATCCCTGCTGTCGGGAATCGCCCGCCGCCTGCCGATGCGCCTGGTGGAACAGGTGGCCATCGCCGGCGCCCTCAAACCGGCCCTGCTGGCCGAGCCGGAGCAGGCGGCGGCGGCGGCGGCGGCCATCGCCCGGCGCCTCGATGCGCTGGAGTCGCCGCTGGAAACCGGTTGGCAGGGACGCGCCATCGAAGGCGAAGCCCTGGTGTTCAGCCGACTGCTGCGCGGCGTCACCGAAACCCATCATGTCGACGCGGCAACGCTGAGAAGCGCCGAGGCCCGCAAGCTCGACGAGCTGGCCGGCCGCCTGCAGGAAAGCTATAGCGGACACGGACAGCTGGTGACCAAGGACCGTTCGATCCCGGTCACCGGGCCGGTGTCGCTGGTCGACGCCATCACCGACGCCGGCAAGAAGGGCATCGGTATCCAGCGATATAAAGGCCTGGGCGAAATGAATCCGGGCCAGCTGTGGGAAACCACCCTCGACCCCAATGCCCGTGCCCTGCTGCAGGTCAGGGTCAGCCATGTCGAGGAGGCCGAGGAAGTGTTCTCCACCCTGATGGGCGACGTCGTCGAACCGCGCCGCGACTTCATCCAGGCTAATGCGCTGAAGGTGGCCAATCTCGACGTATGACCGACCGCACGATCACCAAACCTAGAAGGAACCCATTCATGACCCCTTGTTTCAAAGGCGCCGTGGCGCTGACCGCCGTTCTGCTGACGGCGGCGACGTTTCCGGCCTTCGCCGCCGACCCCGACCCGGTTGTCGCCACGGTGAACGGCACCGCTATCCACCGCTCGGCGCTGGAGAAAAAACTGCAATCGATCCAACAGCACGGTCAGGTGCCTTTGGAAAAGGTCTATGACCAGCTGCTCGACCAGGCGGTGGTCGGCGAACTGATCATGACCCAGGCGAAAAAGCTGAAGGCCGAGGACGATCCGGTTTTCAAGGCCCAACTGGCCGAGCTGCGCCAGCAGCTGCTGGCGCAGTTCTTCCTCACCAAGCAGGCCGAGGCCGCGGTTACGGAAGAGGCGACGCGGAAGCGCTACGAGGAAAAGCTGGCGACTACCGCGCCCAAGGAAGAGGTGAAGGTTCGCCATATCGTGGTGGCCACGGAAGAGGCCGCCAAGCAGGTGATCGCCGATTTGCAGGCGGGGACCTCCTTCGAGGATGAGGCCAAGGCCAAGAGCCTTGATCCCTCGGGCAAGAACAGCGGCGGCGAGATCGGCTACATCAGCAAGGACAGGACGGTGCCGGAATTTTCCGCCGCCGCCTTCGCCCTCAAACCCGGCGAATACACGCAAACCCCGGCGCATAGCAAACTGGGCTGGCACATCATCAAGGTCGAGGACCGCCGCATGGCGCCGCCGCCGGCCTACGAAGCCGAGCGGACCAAGATCAAGATGGAACTCGTCGAACAGAACATGCAGAAGATCGTCGAGGCGATGGTGAAGAACGCCCAGGTCAAGCTGTTCAATCTTGACGGCACGCCCAAGCCCGAGAAAGCTCCGTCGCCGCACTGACTTTTCTCACTGAGTGGCACGGGTGTCCGTGCCGGTGCGCATCCCTCACCCCCCCCACCGCCTTTGGCGGCGGTTCCCCCCCTCTCCCGCTTGCGGGAGAGGGTCGGGGTGAGGGTAGATCCGCAACCGACTCAATCACCTAACAAAACGCTCTAGGATTTGCCGTACCACCCCACTCAAGAGTAACGGGTCTGCAGAAAGTAATAAACTTTATTACTTTCGGTTATGACGTAATATATACCCTCTTCGACAGAATTTATAAAACTGGATAATTTTTTAGCTATAAACGCGAACTGACGTTTATTCAAAGACATCTTTATATAAACCGGATAAGAATGGCGAACTACGAAACAATCCGTTCTCGTTCCATCGATTCGCCGTCTGGTCTTGAAAAAATGCTGGGATCGATAAGAACTTTGTCAGGGTCCCGGGTGCTTCTGGCGCTCTCCGCCACCTTTTTGTTGCTGGCTCTGTTCAGCATGACCGCCCTGCTGCTGGTCGACTACCGCAAGACCCTTGCCGAGGCGGAAACCCGCAACGAGGTGATCGCCCAATTGGTGGAAGCCCATGCCCGGCGGTCCCTTGAGATCGCCAAGGGCGCCTTGCTGGAAGCCGCCGAAGCGGTGGTCACCGATGACGGCCTGCGGCCGTCCGCCGAGAGCGCCGCCCGCATGCGCCGCTGGATCAATGAATTTCCGGGGATTCGCTCCTTCTGGCTGATCGATACCGGGGGAGACCTGATCTTTTCCACCGAGAAGTATAGCGGTGACGGGTTCAATTTTTCCGATCGCCCCTATTTCAAGGCCCATGCCGCCGGCGAGGAACTGTATGTCGGCGGCATAATCCGCGGGAGGGTCACCGGGACTTGGTTGTTCACCCTCAGCAAGCGCCTGACCGACCGTTCGGGACGCTTCCGCGGGCTGCTGCTGGCGGCAATTCCCACCGATTTCTTCACCGACCTGTATCGCAAGATCGAACTGGGGCCGGAGGACAATATCAGCATCTATAAAACCGATGGCGCCATCGTCGTTCGCCGGTTGCAGACCTGGCAGGGCGCCGAGCCCCCGTCGCTGGCCAATTCGCCCCTGCTGACGGAGCACCTGCCCAGATCGCCACGCAGTTCCTACCGTGCCGTCTCGCCGGTCGACGGTGTCGACCGCCTGAATTCCTATCGGCTGGTGGAAGGCTGGCCGCTGGTGGTGCTCTCCGGCCTCGAATGGCAGCGGCTCCTGCAGCCCTGGCGCCATCGCACCGCCGTCCTGATTCCCTATTGCCTCGCCGTGCTGGCAGCGATCGGCGGCCTCACTTTATGGGCCCATCGGCGCGTGCGCGGCGAAGAGCTGGCGCTGGCCAAGAACGAAGTCCTGCTGAACGAGGTGCACCATCGGGTGAAGAACAATCTGGCCATCGTGCAGAGCCTGCTGATCATGGAGATGAAACGCTGTCCGCCGGAGCTCTCTCACGGCTATCGGGACAGCATCGCCCGTATCGAGGCGATCGGCCTGGTCCATCACCTGCTTTACGAATTCCAGAACTTCGAGGGTATCGAGGCCGCCGACTATCTGCGCCGCCTGTGCGACGGCCTGCAATCGACGGCGGCGGATGTCCGCATCGAGGTGGTCGCCGAGGAGGTCTCGGTCTCGCTCGACAAGGCGGTGCCGATGGCGCTGATCGCCAATGAAGCCATCACCAACGCCATCAAGCACGCCTTCCCCGCAGGACAGCCGGGCGACATCGTCGTCAAGCTGCGCCGGCATGCGGAAAAAGCCGAGCTGTCGGTCCAGGACAATGGCCGCGGCTTGCCGTCCGGTGCCGGCGAGGGCGGCACGCTGGGCATGATTCTGATCCGGCTGCTGGCCCGCCAGATCGATGGCGCGCTGTCCATCGGCAGCGACAACGGCGCCTCGGTGACCGTGACCTTCCCGCTGGCCTCGTAACTTTCCAGGTTCCGCCCCCGCGAGGCTTGATCTCCGCCGGCGACTCGCTACTCTGTCGCCCGGGGGGCCGAAAGGGGAGCGATGACAGAGGAAAACGGCACCGGCGACACGGCGGCGGCCAAACGGCAACGGCGTTTCAAGATTTTCGGCGGTGTTCTGGTGATCGCCTTGTCAGGCGCCGGTGTTTACTGGCTGGCCAATCGCAACACCGAAAGCACCGACGACGCCTATGTCGAAGCCGATGTCGTGCAGTTGGCGCCGCAGATCGGCGGCATCGTCGCCAGTCTCGGTTTCGACGACAACCAGACCGTGGAAAAAGGTCAGGTCCTGCTGCGCATCGATCCGCGGGACGCCGAGATCCAGGTGGCCGTGGCGCGGGCCGCGCTGCAGGTGGCGGTCGCCCAACGGGATGCCGCCGAGGCCGATCTGGCGCTGGCCAGGGCCACCACCGGCGCCGCCATCGACGAGGCGGGCCATGTGATTGAGCAGATGCGCCGGCAAACCAGCGAGGCCCGCCAGCAGGCCGAGGCCGCCGGCGCCGACGCCCAGCGGGCGGCCGCCGACGTCAAGCGTTACCAGGAACTGGCCGCCGGGGCGGTGGCCTCGATGGCCTGGAGCACGGCTTCCTTGTCGATGCGCTGGAACAGCGGGGTCGGCGCGGTGACGGGCGCGGGGGCGGGCGCCTCCAG
>Ga0208507_1000497_pt1 | contig 25228 bp, 26 predicted proteins | sample CryBogCBH12Aug01_FD_184626 | JGI IMG/M metagenome (GOLD analysis project Ga0208507, IMG submission 184626) | Freshwater microbial communities from Crystal Bog, Wisconsin, USA - CBH12Aug09.1 (SPAdes) (version 2) | ecosystem: Environmental > Aquatic > Freshwater > Lake | place: Crystal Bog... | reverse complement strand
TTTCTCAATATTCATAACGTGCTCACGCTCTTTTTGCCATTCTTTTTTAACGACAAAATGCTTGTCCATCTCTTGTTTTGAGTGGCCTTTAGTGAATTTAAAATGGGTTGCCATAATATTTCCTTTATTGACTATATGTAAGATTGATTTTATACTACATATATTGCTGGGGAGCAATAATCTAGTAAGCCCACAAGGGCAGTCTGCATCGTACTAGCGGTGTCTCCCCACGGTTTTACCGAGACTGTCCCTGTGGGTTTTTATCTGGGGAGATAAAATGATAACTCAAGAAAGACTTAAAGAATTACTTTCTTATGATAAAGAAAATGGTTTATTTATATATAAAACAAAAAGAGGTCAAAAATCAAAAGGATCTATAGCTGGATCACCCCAAAATAAAGGATATATACAAATAACTGTTGATGACAAAAATTATTTAGCACATCGTTTAGCATGGTTTTATGTTCATGGTGAATGGCCTAAAAATCAGATAGATCACATCAATAGAATTAAAACTGATAATAGAATTACAAATTTAAGAGATGTTACAAATTCAATAAATCATCATAATGTTGGTTTAAGAAAACACAATACATCTGGTGTTAATGGTGTTTACTGGTCAAATAATAAAAATAAATGGGTTGCAACCATAGAAATAAATAAAAAAAAGCATCATTTGGGAATATTTAAAACCTTAGAGGATGCTAAAGAATGTAGAGAAAAAAAAGAAAAAGAATTAACTATTCAAAACTTCCATTGCACGATTAGTTAATTTAACTCTTTCTTCTAATCCAAATAAACCACCGTTAATTACTTTAGTTAATTTTTCCCAATTTTGAGTTTCAGCTATTTCATTACATCCATGCGTTTTGAAAAACCATCCTGCACTTAAAGCAGCGTACATGGGTGTTGCTACTAACTCAGGATGGGCAACCATGTCTTGCTTGATAGATTGACCAAAGTGCCAATAATTATCATGTCCAGTCAATTGGATACAACCTCTTCCTCTAAAACGATACCCATCTCCACTTGCTTCATCTCTGTTTCCCATTTTGTTAGAGTAAATTCTGTTTGCAATTTTTTGGGGATTGTGGGCATAAAGGGCAATTTCTTCAGGCTTGAATTTGTGACCAAACAATCTTTGAAGGGTTTCGGGTCGATAGTTAAGGTCTTCTTCCAATGTTTTGAAGTGTTTGCACTCGTGTGAACATTGTCCAATAAACGCAGCTTGGCGGTTAACATCGTTGATCCCAAACGTTGTAAAGGTTGTGGTCAAAGGTTCGGACCATTCTGACCCAATACCCAAAGCATGAAGTTTTTCAGCGCTGATCATTTAACCCCCTCATTGACCATCTGTCTTACGGTTTCGTATTGGGCAATACAGGAGTTGTAGCTGACGATGGCTGAGTCTCCTTCTGTTGCGATGGAGACAATATCTTTAAGAGCCTGTTTGTCAGATTCGGCTCGATTGGGTCCATCCCCAACGGTGGAACTTGAATCGGCTTGTACACCACAGGTGGAGGGGAGGCGCAACTCACCATTGTCAATGCGAGCATCAATACTAGCCTGTTTGATTTTAATGTCATCTTTTGCTTTCTTCAGTTGACCATTTGCCTTGGCTAGTTTGCCACTTAACTCGACTTCTTTTGACCGAGCTTCTGCATTAAGTCGCTCAATTTCTGCTTTATCTTCAGCAACCCTTCTTTCATAGCCGTGATGATCTGCGACATAGTAACCTCCTGATATAACCATTAACAAACCCACGACCCTGAAGATCATGGCATGAGCTTTAAGCATAGGGATATACCCTATAAAGTTGCTTAAAACATACGCTATTGCGCCTCCTACAAGTGCAATAACGGCAATCCAATAAAACAAGTCATCAATAAACCATGACAACCAACTCATAACCCTGCCCTTGCTTGCGCCATTCTCTCTCTCTCATGGTCCGCTTCTAGCGTTGGCGGTGTCGTAGGTGGTGGAGGAGCCGTCCAATTAGGGCTAGAAACAATAATAGGAGCAGGTGGTGGTGGTGGCGGTGCGACATAAGAATCTTTGTTTGCCTTGGCTGCATTCATCATGTTTGTGGCTTCATTCGTCAAACCCTTGGTCAGAATGCCCCCAATACCACCCACAATCAACAAAACAATGTCGTTGAGCATCTTGGTATACGCTTGGTCAATCGGGGCCATAGCCTTGATTGGTTGGCTAACAAACGTCACCGAATAAAGCAAAGCCATCACGATGAAAGCAAGAATCAAGGTCACCACAATGATCACAAAAGACCGAACCCTAATTTCTATCTCATCGGCAGACAGTCGTTCCTTGGGACTGTTGAGGAGGAGCAGTAGTAATTCCTTCAATTTTTTTCTCCAATATTGGGGCAACTAAATATTCGGGGCAATCTTGGTTAAATTCGCATCTTGGTTTTTGGCAACGCTCTTTGCTAAAGTTATCGGGGTCTTGGCAATAGTACCTATATGTGTCATTACAACTTGTACACAAAAACGGCAAAAATATACATATCAACATTGAAGTGTATAGAAAACTTGATTTTTTGATCATTTGCCTTCAATCCTCGTTAGAGCTTTATCAACTCTGATTTCCATCTTTCTGATATCGGTGTACATCCAAGCCAACAAAGGCAAAAACAAAAGAATGATTACCAAAAGAACAATGATTAACAAAATGGCTAGTGAGTCAGACTTATGATCAGAATCCATACGTACAGAAGCATCAGAACTGTAATTACTGAAACCGCCACTCGATTTTGGATTAGGCTTGCCTTTTGCTGACGTTGCCATTTTGCTCTTCTTTCCTTCAGTAGTTCTTCCCTTCTAGCCAATGCTTGTTTTGTTGCAATATCCCCAATCGTTGCGTTGATCCTTGTGTACAAATCCTTTAATTCATTTGGAACAGAGTAAACCATAAAATTGCTAAGATCAGATGAAATCTTCTCCATTTGCAATTCTGCAATCGTGATTTGGATAGCCAAAGCCTGACCTTCCTCGTCATCAACGTGCAACGATAACTCTTGCTTTTCTTTAACATAATTCTTTAGGCCGTTGTAGGCTTGAAAGAACTTTGTTAAAGAATCTGCTACTTGCTTGTAAATCAGATTCTCATCAAACTCAGGCGGTGGTTGCTTCTTTTTCTTTTTAACTACTGGTGCTTGAACTTCTTCCTTTGGCTTTTCTTTTTCACCAAATAAAGCGTCTAAGAACCCAAGTAACCCTTTGGCTTTCTTTTGTACTGTCTTAACGTCTTTGACAACTCCATCAACTTCATGGGCAATGTCAGTAACGATTTGCCGACCTTCTTTATAGAGTTCACACGATTCCTTTATTATTTTTACGGCACTTGAAGCTAAAGCAACAAACGCAAGTGGCATTTACATACCAAACAACTTGTGGAAAAAGGTTGCAGCAACACCAGGCCCCATCAGCACGCAAACAATCACCGCATAAAGCAAATATTCAATCTTGCTCATGCGTTTATCGCCTTTGGACAAAGCATTCTGAATGCCCTCGTAACGTTCAGCGCAAACTTGCTCATGAACTGATAAACGATGTTCCGTCATTGTGATCATTTTCTCATCCATGTTATGTTTTCATAATAAATGCTAAAGCATAAAACAATGGCAAATATGCGCCTGTTGATGATGTTGAATTATTTATAAATCCACCAGTATTACCAACGGCATAGTTATTACCAGCTCCAACAACAAAAGAATCTAACAAGTTGGGTGTTCCATTGCTACCATTACAGATAACATAGCCTGATGGAATAGCTGCAATCGAGCCACTCCACATAATGATTGAGCCTGATGGCACAGGGTTAGCCACAGGTGCGCTATTTACAATTCCATATAGGTTGTCATACGTTGCAATTTGATTGTTGCTTGAATCAGTTAGAACAAACTTGTAATTTGATCCGCTAGTCAACCAAATCTCTTGTGGTGGTCTACCGTCAGCACCCAAAACAATAGGATTGGTGTTAGCAACCGTTCCTGAACTTGTTGTATAAGTCGCTAAAGCGGTTGAAGTGCCAGCTTGATAGGTATAGATGTATCCACCTGACAAAGGCACAGAAGGCCCAACAGATGTGAAAAACTGAAAACCATTACCGATTGGGGCTAGTAAAACGCTCATTTTGTAAGTCCTTCATAGGGGTCTATTGATTTAGGTCCAAATTGTGCATCTTTACGCAATTCCAAACCTTTTTTGATTGCACCAATAGCAGGTGTAGACCAACCATTAGTTAAGAATGCTGCGCCTGTTTCCGCACCCAAACCAGCCATTTGTTGCAAATAACCTGACAAAGTATTTGATGGATTGAAAGTACCTGTTTTTGGTTGAATAATTTTATTCCCCAAAAAGTTAATTTCATTGATGCTTTCTTTTCCTTCAGGACCAAACAATGCTTTATGTTTTGTGTCTTGTTTAAAAATCTCATTATTCAATGAAGTTGGGTTAAAGTTAATTGCATTACCTTTGAAGCCAGCAGCTTCTTTTAGTCTTTGCAACTCACCAACTTTCATCGCTTGATGCGCTTCAGAATTTTCACCAACTTCAGCAAGCATACGTCTTACTGTTTCAGATGTTCCATTAGTAACATATTTGTTGTGGAACTTTTCTGCATTTAATGGTTCTAAACCTGCCGATGCTTCTTTATCGCTTACCGCTTCTTTAATAGCAGCAGCATAAGCAGGATTACTTCTGATAGTGTCTGCACGTTCTTTATACAAAGCCCTTGCTTTATCAGCCAAAGCCTTGAGTTGAATAGCCCTTGGATCGCCACCTTGTTCACCAAATATCGGTAAATTTTCGAGTTCGTCACGAACAATATAAGCAGCTTGTCTTGCTTTTCCGTTTTCTGCACTTCTGATTTCATCAGCTAAATTACTGCGTAGTGCTTCATAACCTTCAAAAGTAGGATTTGTATAAAAATCTTCTAAATCACCTTTCATCGCATTAGAAAAATGTCTTGACTTATACTTTTTAGTTAATTGATTATCAATGTTTTGTTTTAACGTATTGGTATCAATTGGAAATTGACCACCATTAGCGTCAGTTAAATCTTTGTAGGCTTGATTTATATTTGCTAAACGTTGCTTATCTTTTTCAACCAAGCCATTGATTTCAGCATTACCAATACCTTCTCGGCTTCTATCAAACAAATTTTCACCATGAGTGTCCATTTGTTTATCAAATGCTTCAGCAACTTGTTTTGGTTGATTTTCAAACAAAGAACCTAAAGTCGTTGGATGTGCGCCTCTACTATTCCATTGTTGAGCATAATCATGAATGTTTCCTGATCTCTGACCACTAGACAATGAAACACCGTGTTTTTCTTCTAATAACTTTGTTTGCAATGCAACTGGGTCAATATTTTCATGACCTAATTCATCAATTTTCATTTGCAATTCAGGTGAAGCATTGGCTTTCATGGCCTGAATAGTTGATGTTGGTGTAGATGCTGCTGCACCAATAGAAACACCATTAGGTGTCATTTGTGATGCAGGAATCTTTCTGATTTCTAAATCAGACAATGTTTTCTTACCTACATCTTTTAAAGCAGTTTTTGCAGCAGTAGTACCTAAACTACCCAATTCAGGAGCTGCCAACCCAAGAGTACCCAACATATTTGTTATGTCACCAACAGGAACATTAACACCAGTTTTTGCCAATGTTGCTGAAATTTGTGTTGGTGTTAAACCCAATTTTGTTGCGTAATCTTTTATAGTTTGACCAACATCAGAACTGATATTACTGACTGTTTCACCTAAAGGATGTTTATATCCTTCAGTATTTTCAACACCAAAAATCTTTCCTATTTTGGGTTCAAAATATGAAGACAACTGTTGTGAAAATTGTTCGGCTTTATTTTCAGGTTGTTGTGCTGCTCTAGCACTTGCATAAGTGGCTTGTTTAATTGTTTGCGGAACGATACCTAAAATAGTATCTAAAGCACCAGCAGTTTTTTGTCCTAAATCTGAACGCAAATTTAATATTTTTTTACCAACAACAGAACCAAAATTTTCATCTTGTTGTTCAGGTGTTGACTTTAAAAGTTTTAAAAAGTTTTCAGAATTAACAGGAACTGCTTCTGTTTTTTGGTTTTGATTTCCCAATAAACTAATTAAATCATTTGCACTTATGTTAGTGGTCATTTTTCACCTCTAGCCAATGCCTCTAATTGAGCTTTTTTGTCAAATAGATTTTCTATTTGTTTTTGAGACATATTACCAAATGATTTTTTCAAATGTTGAACATCTAAAGGTGATAATTCATTTAATGATTTTGTTCCAATAACACCCAACAGATGTGTAACATTTGGATCAGTATTTAATTGAACAAATTTATTTTCAAAATTATTGATGTTGGACAAATTAGGTTGATTTGGATTACCTTGGTTTTTCAAAATACCTTGATGATACAAACGTTGAGAAGCTAATGAACCTTTGTCATTGTAAAGAATGTCTAACAAGGCATCTTTTGATGTTCCAAAACTACCATAGGCTTTACGTTGTGAATTTTCATCTTGATTACTTCTTGAAGATTCTTGTCTAATACGTTGCTCAAGATATTTAATAACTTCTTGTTGGTCACTTGTTAAACCAATTCCACCAGTTTTGTTAGCAATAGCATTTTGAATTGGACCAATTTCTAAGTTTTTCTTTTCCAACAATTTTAAAATTTTATCGTTGGTATATTCTTGATTTGGTACTGAATCTTGATTACCCAAATTCATTGCTTGATTTGCTATTTTAGGTAATGAACCTAATCTTTCAACTCTATTTCTGTATGAATTATAGTTTTCCCCTGGTGAAATTTGTATTCCACCACGTTCAGCAAATTGGTTAACCATAGAATTAGGTGCACTACTTTGACCTTGTGGTTGGCCTAAAGGCATACCTGGTGGCAATGGTGGTTGACCTTGAGTTTGTCCCATAGGTCTTTGCATATTAGGTTGATTGACACCACCGGCTTGACCACTCATAACAAAAGGCGCTTGTGTAGCTCCTGTTTGAACAGATGGTGCAAGACCTTGGGTATATTGAGTGCCAGGAATCGCTTGACCTTGTGGTGTACCGCCAAAAGGATTGGTAGATGTTGTTTGACCACCTGATCCATAGTTGACCGCAATACCGCTTGGAGTAAGTGCGCTAGTTCTTGACGCATTATCCAAGGTTTGAATATGCAATTGTTTTAATTCTTGACGTGTTGAGCTAGGATCACTCAAAATCTTTTCAATCATAGGATTGACTTGATCCATTGCTTCTTTTTCAGAAATACCTTTTGCATGAGCAGTATTTAAAACATTCTGAGCAACTAAATTACCAAGTTGTAATCTTTCTATGTGCGACAAACTTTCAGGGGTTTTTTCTGCTTTGATCACCAAAGGATTGTTAATCAAAGAAACTTGTGCTCCTGCTAAAGCATTAAATTGATTTGCTTTTTGAGTTTGAGTATCTTGCAATGTTTTAATTAAATTTTGCTTTGCAACTTCTTGTGCTGAAGTTAATTCTTCACCAGCTTTTTTAACTGCAATAGGATTTAATTGTTGAGCTTGATTGACTTCTTGTTGAGCTTTTTGTTGTGCAAGCCTAGCAGTTTCAAGTTGAACAGGATTAAGTTGTTGAGCTTGTTGGTACGCCTGTGCTCCACCAGCAAGTTTTAGCATATCTGCCAAACTCATTTGTTGCTGTTGGGGGTATTGAACGTTCATTGAAAAATCAGGCATGATTTACCTCTTAAAAGCCTAAAAAGCTACCAATATTACCAATGGTGTTCAGTAAACTACCACCGCCCCCACCTCCACCGCCACCGCTAGATTGTTTGTTTCCTAAAATAGAACCCAACAAAGCGGTGTTGCCAATAGACTGTAAAGCACCTGCGTTTGCATTAGCAGATGCAATAGCGTTTTGAGCTTGTGCGCCACCCAATCCAGTAGCCAACGATGCCAAGTTAGTGCCGTATTGTGAACCTGCACCCAACAAAGCATTAGAGCCTGATGTGAGGTTACCACCCAAAGTATTAGACAAACTTGAAAGGTTACCACCGTATTGGTTAGCAGCACTCAATAAATTACCTAAATTAGAACCATACAATGAATTTAGGTTTGTACCCAAATTGGTTACGTTACCGCCATATTGGTTGGCAGCGTTTTGTAAGTTACCTAAATTAGTACCATAGGCACTTGTTAAAGCATTACCTAGACTTGTGGTGTTAGCACCGTATTGGTTTCCTGCTCCAATTAAGTTACCGTAATTTGTGCCGTAAGCGCCTGTTAAAGTATTACCTAAACTTGTTAAGTTTCCACCATATTGATTGGCAGCGCCTTGCACTTGACCGGCATTAGATACAAGGTTACTAGCTAAGTTTTGACCTAATGATCCAAGATTAGAACCATAGTTTGTTGCTGCATTTTGCAACTGACCTGCGTTTGTGTTGATGGCGCTATTCAAAGCATTAGCCAAACCAGCAGTATTAGCACCATATTGATTAACAGAACCCAAGTAATTACCTGTGTTGCTAACCAAAGCATTGTTTAATGATGATGCCAAGTTAGCTTGGTTTCCACCGTAAGCCGTACCAGCACCAAGCAAGTTACCTGTATTGCTAGTTAAATTACCACCTAAAGCAGATGACAAGCTACCCAAGTTAGAACCTAATGTGTTACCTAAACTTGTGATTTGTCCTGCGCTTGTGTTACCAATACCTGCCAAACCTGCAAGGTTGCCGTAAATGTTTTGACGTTGTGCTTGGTAGTTGTTAAACGCATTTTGATAAGCGTTTTGTGCGTAACCTTGAGTGTACTGATTCAACCCTGCCAACGCATTACCACCAAATCCACCACCCATAGCATTGGCAGCTCTTTGGTTAGCCATTTGGCCTTGTTGCAAGCTAAACTGATAGTTAGGTGCTAAATTGGCATTAAGGTCATTTGCATTGAATTGGTTTTGCAAATAACCCATATTGTTCAACAAAGCCTGAGAACCAGTAGTTCCGACTTGTTGATATGGTGTTTGGAAACCTAATTGTTGGTTGTAGATGTTACCAAGTTGACCTTGTGTAGCACCATAGTTTCCTAAAAGGTTTGCTTGGTTTGCACTAGCTTGGCCTTGTTGGTTACCATAAACACCACTTAAAACACCTTGTGCTTGACCCGCATTTTGGGCAATATTTTGAGCAGTTTGATTGGTTGCGTTACCTGCCATGTTCAAAGCATTGTTTAATGCGCCTTGAGCTTGTGCGGTATTACCACCTAGTTCACCACCAATTTGATTTGCATAACCTTGTTGTTGACCTAAGATGTTGCCCATTTGACCTGCAACATTAGCTTGGTTTCCATACAAATTATTTTGTATTGCACCACCTAAACCAAATTGTGAAGCCAAATTGTTAGACAATTGATTGCCATAATTTGCTGCAACGTTTCCAAATGCTTGATTGGCTTGGTTGCCAGTAGCATATTGATTAGCTAAATTTTGTCCTAGTTGGTTGCCATAGTTAGCAGCCGTGTTACCAAACAACTGATTACCAGCGTTGTAGTTGGCATATTGGTTGTTTAGGTTATTGGTTAATTGATTACCGTAATTTGCAGCAGTATTTCCAAATTGCTGATTACCTTGCTGATAAGCGTTGTATTGATTACCTAAGTTGTTGGTAAGGGCATTTTGAGCATAAAGCGCTGCATTATACAAATCAGCACGATTACCTTGGTTTTGTGCAATCTGACCGTTAATTGTGTTGTTCAAACCTTGTAAAGCCTGACCACCATAATTGTTAATTAGATCAGATGCTTTAGAAATACCTTGTTGATTAGCGTATGTTCCCAACAATGCGCCAAGAGCAGACAAAGACAAACCTGTGCCAAGGCCACCACCACCAAGCAATCCACCTAGACCGCTAGTGTCTACTGAACCGTTGACGCTTGTAGCACCAGCTCCTGTATCGCCAACACCAATATTTCCGCTTTCATCAACGTAACCGTACATAATTAACCCCTTTGGATCAAGACTTCATCAATCTTTTGAAGATCGGTTTCTTCCGTTGCATGAATGCAAAACCATGTTGTGTCTTCAATCGTTGTGATTTTGTGATAAGTATTCGCCTTAATCTCAATGCAAGATGGCGCTTGAATTTCTTTTTTCCAATCGTCAGTTTCTACCAAGACTTTGCCTTTGGCTAAAACCGACAAATGAGCATATTTATGTGCGTGTTGACCAATGACATAACCTTTAGGCAACGAAATTTCCTTTGCGTAAAGACCATCAGAAAAATGATGACCCACGTCAGGTTCACACTTAAAAGTGCCTTCTTTTTGTTTAAATTCTGTTGCTAATGTCATATCAAGGATTGTAATATGGAACTTTAAATGGCTTACCATTTACAGTAATGTTTATAAAACCAACTGGGTTAGCAGGTACTGTTGGACCACCTGATTGTGTGGACGCACTTGAAGCACTTGTGAAGTTAACCAAGTTGAGTAAAAACTGTTGCCAAGCCCTTGTTGGTCGATTGGTCGACTTATCCAAAAACTCAGATTGTGGATAAGAATTAACTTGAGGTGAAGAATATAAGCCGTTAGCCATTAGTTTGTCCCCACTTTAGCTTTTAAATTAGCAGAAACAATCACCGCATTTACAGGGTCGCTAACGACAACCTCAAACACTCTATCCCTAGACCAACCCAATCGTCTCCAAATGGCACGATTTTTATATTTACCCAAAGGTCCAATAGAAACCCAATGCTCGTTTGACCAAGTAGAACCACCGTCATTTGACCATCTCAACATCGCTTGTGGGTTAGTCGTTTGATCCAATTGATTTTGTTGTGAATTGAATCCAATAATCAATGTTTCATTAGGGCCAATCGCTAAACTTTGGTCAGGTGCAATTGTGATAACTGTTGGATTAGGTGAATAAGTAGGATTGTTAAACCACAAGCCTGATGTTCCAACACCAGGTTGAAATTGAATCTGCAATTCTTCAAAATATTGACGTTGCAAGTCACTTACCAAATGTGGAGCACGTCTTAATCTTCTAATTGTGTTGCCATCATCCGTGTAATTGGTCTTGTCCAACATATAGATTTTTCCGTTGGAATAGTCACCAACCAAAACCATGTTCTGAAACACCGCACAACAATTACCTCTGTGACGCTCGTAATTGTTTGTCCAATATAGCCACTTATGCCACATATTAGTGGTTGAGTCATAAGCCCATGTTATGCCGTTAATTCCAATGCTAGGAAAGGTAACGACATAAATTTCATGACCTTCTAGTTGATAGGTCCAAGAAACCGCATCATTGATGACTTGATTAACCAATGTGTTCTCAACCGCATGAGTAGAAATGCGTTGTGGAATATACCCACTCATTTGCATGATTTCTGCTTGACCACGGTTGTTTCTGCTTACATAAGCGAATGAATTACCTACACGAGCTAGTGAATTAGGAGCTGCAATGCCGTGTTGGGTAGATGTGCCTGGTATGCGCTGAAACGGAAAAGGTACTGCGCCTACATCATTCCATACCTCAGATGACTGTTCACCCATTAAATACACTTCTCGATGGTCAACAATCAAAGCCACCAAATTATCAGGCGCACCGTCTTTCAAGCTATAAGATGCTTGAGGTGAAATGGGAGACAAAAGGTCAGATGCCCCCCACCATTGAGAATTAGGACGTGAGTAAACAAAATAGTTGTCTACGATGTCGACCGATGTGCCACCTGAAAAAGCACCATCAGAATTTGACAAAACAGAAAAGTTAAGCCCATACATTGTTTCAGGTGATGCTATGGTTACTGATGTACTGATGTTGTAAGTACCAGTTCCACCACCACCTGTGCCATAAGACACAATTACCGTTCCAACAGGCAAATAAGGCCCTTGAACCGTCTGACCCAAGTAAATGCTACCTGATGTGACGCTAGTGACCGTCAACACAGAACCTGCGATTGTGCCTGTAAAAATCGTGCCAATAGCAGCAGAGTTTAATGATCCTGCCGGTACTGTTTGAGACAGGTTAAGGTTATATGTACCAATACCACCTGTGCCTGTTCCCAAGCTAGTGATAATCGTCTCAGCAGTAACACCAACACCAAATAATGATTGATTGATGCCAATCGTACCGCTAGACACCGCAGTAACAGTTAAAACCGTACCACTAATTGAACCAACAAATACGGCTTGGTTAGGGCTAGAAATGCGCCATGTGTAACGATAAGCACCGTCCACAATGTAAGCATTTACCCCATTATCGCTAATCCCAACACGACCTGAAGAGGTGTTCAGCAAGCCAATAACTTCAGGAACTAGGTTAGACGATAAAACGTAAACGTAAGGCCCACAAACCGCCACCATTTGATTACCGCCCGAAAGGGTACGCATACCCCTTACCTCTTGGAAATTGGGCAGAATGGCCTTTGTGGTGAGTCCTGGTGTTGGATAAAGCGCAACAACCCCTCTATCACCCTGTTGCTTTAAATAATCAATCTCAGGAAAAAAATTGATACATTCTTGAGCATCTTGGTAAATAGATGGGGCCTCATAACTTGGGCCGACAAATCCAAAGTCAGGCATGGCTTTACCTCATGAATCCACCGGTCAATATCCAACCAGCATCCTTGGCCCTGCCAATCATCAATGCGTCAGGATATTGAGCAACTTGCAACGGTGCAATATTTGTGCGTTTCAGCGTAGCCTTGGCTTGTGCTGCGTAGCTTGTAATCATCGCCATTTGGCCTTGATCTGATTTGCCATACATAGGCATCAAACGCTCTGCCAAACACCACCTGAAGGCCATGTTATAGCCTTGGGGCATACTTACCGTGTCATACATTGAGTCATATCTACTGAACAATGTATTGGCAAAAATGTGCATTTCACCCTGTGCAGGGTTAGGCCACACAAAAACGTTGCCTGAGTCTTGATTTGGGTTGTAGTAAACTGCTTTAGGCCAAGGACCGTTAAGCGTTTTTAAGCCAATCAACTCGTATTGCTGAAGCGTTAAAACGTCAACTTGGTAATCTAAACCACCATTTGTGATGGGTTGACCGTTGGAATAGGTGTTTATCCTAACAAACGCAGAATTAAGGTTGAGTGGCTTTTGGTAGTAAGCCGTAATGCTTGTGGACGCTACGGTTTGGTTAAAGTTAACCTCATACGTACCGGCTTCATTGACGTTTCCACCTGCGCCAGTTAAAAATCTGACAATCTTAGTGCCAGGCAATATGCCTGTACCCGACAACGTTTGACCTTGAGCAACCGCCCCCGATGCAATACCAGTAACCGTTAAGATGTTTCCTACGATTGATCCTGTAAACGATGCGCCTATGAAGTTAGGGCTAGATGCGGTTGGTCCAATCGTGTATTGAACTTGACCTGCAATAACAGGGAAAATGATCTCTGTGACGTTAAAGACCATGCCGTTCTCGTTAGACCATTGGTCAACAAGATCGTTAAACATATCAAAAGCGTCTTGTGCAGCTTCAGGAGTGGGTTGTTCGCCAGCTTCTAATGCTCCGATGTCTTTTAGCGCACGAGTAATGAAATCAATTGGGGCCGTCATTTTGTGCCTCTTGCAGTTGTGGTACTACTTGTCTATCAATTTTTTGAAGTAAGTTCACAACAACTTTATAAGGCAGTTCTCGCAATGAGCCAGCAATAAGTTGTAATTCTTCGACAGTAAGCTCTAGTTTTACCTCTTTCATACTGTCACCTTAAACGTTTTAGCCTTCCAAGGAGGATGAAGAGCAGAAATCTGCGATTCAACTTGCTCGATTAAACGTGATTCTACGGCATTTATTCCGTTTTTCATAGTGGCTTGACGCACCCATTCAATCACAGATTCCTCAGTCGCACCCTTTAAAGGTTTGGGTTCTTCAAAGTGCCAATAACCCTCAGTCTCTACCCCTTCATGGTCTACTTTATAACGGACATTTACGACCGTTCCATCAGTACCATTTAACTCAAGAATTTGCCATTTCATTTATTTGTCTTTCAAAATAATTTTCCTTCAACATAATCAGGATTATGAGGCCAATTATTCCATGTTCTTGGGTCTAAATTTCCACTTGTAATTGTCTCAGGAATGTCTCTCAATGTTTGCCTGTATGTGGCCCAAGCTGCTTTTTTGGGGCTTGGATTGTCTGGTGTTTGCGTGTAATCACAAGCAGTCAATAAAGCATTTCTAGTGGCCCTAATGCCAGCCAATGCACTTGCTTTGTTTGCCGTTATTTGGTCAGCGGTCAGCTCTACAACTTTTACCAAATCTACCATTCCATTACTGATGGTTGGATTTGATGGTTCAAGAGCTTGTGTCAATGGATCGTATGTCAAATACAAATTGCATTGCATACATGAGTTTTCTGTTAACCACTCAGCATTTGGGCCTGTTAATGGAAACGATACATTGGGAAACAAATCCCTGTAATCACCCACTTTGGTGACTGTGTTATTAGAAATGATTGCAATTTGCATAATTTACCTCAATAGTTGGGGAAAGCATATGTTGGTGGTGTAAAGTTGGATGTGTATCTAGCATATCCATACGTTATTCTAAAATCATCAATATAACCACCAAAATTTCTTGAATAAAATGGGTCAGAACCAATATTTGCAGGGTAAGTTGTTGCAGTTATAGAACCAGAAAATGTTCCTGTACCACTGCTTAAACCATTAACATAAATAACCCAAGAAGACCCATTTCTAACCATTGCAACATGGTGCCAATTTCCATCTCGCACACTATTACTTGTGGTTACTATCAAAGGAGTTGCAGATGAATATTCATTTACAAATAATGTTACATCACCAGAAGTAGTCGATTGACTATTTATCATCAATGAATACATCCCTGTACTGAATGACGCTTGTGTATTTGAATATATAGTAGCGTATTGAGTGCTACTAGTTGTGTTAATCCAAAATTCAATTGTTAAATTTGCTGAATTCCACAACATAAAAGGTCTAAATGTTTGAACTAAAAAATCAGTAGAACCATTAAAACTTAACGAACCAGTACCATATTTTTTAACACTTGTACTGATTTGCGCTGATCCAGCAGTAATGAAATCATTCATCATGGCATTATCGTAAATGCCAGCGTTTTTAAAATTTAAAAGCAGTGATGTATTTGTAATTGCGGTCAAAGGTGCAGTAGGAGGAGTAAAAGCAGATGTGTAAACCGCAGTACCTATTTCAGTTCTAAAATCTGAAATATACCCGATGTATGCTCCTGTACTAACTTGATGATAATAATACCCAACACCTAAATATCCTGCACTATTGTAAATAGAAGTTGTATTTGTCGTGCTTTCAGATAATTTACCATTGATAAATTTGTACCAATTATTTCCTGAACGAGTTATAGCAATGTGTTGCCATTGATTTAATCTAATATCATTTGTTGCACCACTAAAAATCGTGATATTTGGGCCACTTAAACTAGCATTGATGGAAAATTGTAATTGACCAGATGACCCAATAACTAAAATCCAAGCCTGATGAGCTGGTCCTAAATCTTCCCAAATACCTGCAATTACATTGCTTGAACTTGAAATTGTAGTTGGATATACCCAACATTCAATAGTGAAATTTCCTGTTCCAAAATATCCAGCGTTTACAGGAGCTGAAACATAACTTTGATTTCCGTCACAATATTCACTACCACCATAAACACTTGTGGTATATGCTTGTGATGATGTCGGTAAAAATGGGTTAAATCTTTGAACAGATGGTGTGCCAACAACAGTTAAAGTAAAATTATTTGAACTGTTGTCAATAAAACGATTTGACTGACAAGTTAATAATTGTGTACCGCTTACAGCAGTCAATGGAGTTGTTGGCGGTGTAAAAGCAGAAGTATAAATTCCAGTACCTTTTATAATACGCAAATTTGATATATATCCCTGAAAAGAACCAACACCATCATTTCTAGAGGCAATATAAGTATTTGCAGTCACATTGATTGTGTCTGTATTTGAAGCGCTATAACCTTGTACACCACCAACAAAAAGTTTTAAAACACCAGATGTTCTACTAACTGCAACATGAGTCCATGTATTTAATGAAATTGAATTGCTAGATGTTAATGTGTTGCTTCCAGTATAAAACTGCAAATTATTGGATACGATCCAAAGATACCAAGGTTCACCACTTCCTGTTGCACGAGAATCAATAATTGCATAATCACCAGTTGTTGCAGTTTTATAAACCCATGCTTCAATAGTAAAATCACCAGTTCCAAAAGACATGGCAGTTGTGCCAGTAAATGTCAAATTGGAACTATTCCCAAAAACATTACTCCACAAACTACCATAAGGACTAAATGAACCTTGAGTTACATTTGCATAAGTGGTAATTGTGTAATTGTTTGTAGAACCATCTACAAAAGATGTATTTTGTGCGCCATTAGTTCCATCACCATGCAATAAAGCAGTAACGTAATTAAATTGAGGATCAGGTACGCTTGATAATCCTGATTTAGATGCGCTAAACATTAGTAATTCTGCCCAATAGTTGCACCATACCAATTTGTTCCATCGCTAAAAAACGAATAAATGTCTTGTTTTGATGCAGTTGATGTAATTGTTGGTGCAGTACCACCGCCCCAAACGACAGTTGACCATGTAACAGTTCTTGAACCTGTTCCATCTTGTTTAAGCATAATGATAAATGATTTACCAGCACTAGCAGTAGGCATAGTAATTGTTGCGTTACCTGTCAAAGTTAATTGTTGAACTGTTCCATTTGCTAAAGATACAGTAATTGCAGTTGATGTGTTTGCCGTATAAAGTGTTTCCGTGTAATTGGTAACAGTTGGATTGGTAACACTTGGTGCGCTATTTAACATTACTGAACCAGTTCCAGTAGATGTAGTTGTTCCTGTTCCACCGTTTGCAACAGGTAATGTGCCTGTCACCGCAGATGTCAATGAAACGTTACCTAATGAAAGCAATCCTGCTCCATTGGTTTGCATAACTTGACCGCTAGAACCGTCCGCACTTGGAAGCGTAAAAGTTACCGTAGAAGCCGTATTGGGGCCACTAAGGTTAATTGCCCCTCCTAAAGTTGCTTGAAAAACGAGTTGTCCCATTTCAGTTCCTTATGGCAATATGATGAGTTTACCAGAGGTCAATGCTCCGGTGCTAGGGTTAAATTGAAGTTTAGTCGAACTGGTGTATTCAGTTGTCAAATTACCTGTTGTCTGATTTGCAAACAACAAATATCGAGTTGCGTTAGTTGACGTATCGTCCGTCACGGTCGCATAAGCCACAGGAGTTGACCATGTAGGTGCGCTTGATCCGTTTGAGGTTAAAACCTGTCCAGTAGTACCGGCAGCAGTAAATGCGTAAGCAGAACCATTACCATAGGCAATAGCGCCAGCAGTAGGAGTAGTCGTAGCATTTGTTCCACCTCCACTAATTCCTAAAGTACCCCAAGATGGCGCACCTGTTGAACCTGCGGTAATTAACGTTTGACCTGATGTTCCATAACCTGTTGTGCCACTTAACGCAGGTGTTGTACCTAAATTAGTGGTAAACCCTAATGCACCAACTGCATTGATAACGTGAGCTGATTGTCCTGTTGTGCCCCAAGCCATGTAATGCTTGTAACCATTTCCTGATCCAACAGTAATATCACCATCATGACCCGAGAAATAAACACCATTATTGATTGAATAAAAATCGCTAGGTGTTGATGCGCTAAAAGTCGATGAATTCATGCCAAACTCACCATAATATGATGAGTCTGTGCCTTGGTCGTTAGAAATTACATAGTTAGCTGATGCATTAGCGCTTGTACTCTTATTCTGAATAACCAATTGGTTATAAGAACCTGAAGTTGTGCTACCAAATGTTGCAATTGAATTTGATGCGTTAAAACTTAAAACAGGTGTGGTACTTGTAACTGTATTAGCCGACAAAGTGGTGAAGTCACCGCTTGCTCTTGTTGTTGCACCAATTGAAGAACCGTTAATCGTTCCTCCTGTGATGGCAACACTACTTGCATTTTGTGTAGCCATCGTACCAAGACCGCTAATTACAGAGCTTGGAATGGTTGAACTAGCCGTAAAAGCGCCTGTGCCATTACCTGACAAATAACCTGTTAATGTCGATGCGCCTGTACCACCTGATGCCACAGGCAAAGAAGAAGACAAACCTGTAATTGAACCACCAGTTATAGCAACGTTGTTCGCATTCTGCGTTGACATTGTGCCAAGGCCAGTAATATCGGTGCTAGGAATCGTTGTAGCGCCTGTTAAAGCCGATGTTCCTGTGCCTTTGACATAACCTGTCAATGTGGTCGCTCCTGTGCCTCCTGAAGCCACAGGAATAGCAGCAGATAGACCAGTTATCGTGCCACCAGTAATTGCCACAGATGACGCATTTTGCGTTGACATCGTACCCAAGCCTGTAACTTGAGTGTTGGCAATCAAAATAGATGTGTTTGAAGCTGCCGTCAACTGACCTTGAGCATTAACGGTGTAAGTTGGTACGCTTGAAGCACTACCGTAGCTACCTGCCGTGACCGCAGTATTGGTAATGCTGAATATATAGTTGCTTAAAGTTAAGCCTGTTCCTGCCGTATAAGTAGCTGCAACGCTAAAGTTAGACCATGTGACGTTGGTTGTGCCTAATGTGCCACCTAATTGTGCTGCACAGTACCAAGCCGACCCACCCAAAGTGTTGCCCGATTCAACAAAAACCAAAGCTGATATTAGCTCGTTCCATGTGTTTGTGTCCGCAGAACGCACCCAAGCGCCCGATGCAACCACATAAATGCCGTTATCAGGTTGGTTAGACTGATTTTTGACCAACACACGCATTCCTGATGTCAATGCGCTAGGCCAATCACCACCACTTTGTGTACCCAAGCCTGAAAGGGTCACATTGTTAACAGTTCCGTAATTAACCGGTGGCTTCCATGAAATGCCGACAATCGCAGCATCTACATATTGTTTGTTCGTTACGTCATAAATGCCAACAGGAGTGGCATTGACTTGCGCTGCTGAAAAAACACCTGTTGACGGTGTTGTAGCCCCAATTGTTGTACTGTCAATTGTGCTATTTGTGATGTGCAACCCTGATTGATAAGGGTTTGGAATGGCATAGAAAGGCTGCCCCTGACCAATAAATGTTTGAAAATTACCTGAAGTGTCGAAAAGACCCTGAATAGGTACAAGATTTTGAACAGTAGAGTTGGAAGGAGCAGCCATAGTTTTACGATTGATCCGCAGCAGGAGTTACATAAAGTGTCGTACTACCTGCGCCAATTGCGCTTAGATAATACGGTGTCGTAGGTGTTGCCAAAATCAAAGGTGTGGTCATGTTAGGAGGTAATACATAATCTCCTGAATTTCCATCGCTAGGAATAGCAACACTAGACAAACCTGAGTTTGTCTGATTCCAACGAATTGCACAAGCACTTGAACCAATATTTAAAAAACTGGTGTAGTTAACCTGATCGTTCGTTGTGTCGTTGATCTGCACCGCTGAGTGAGCAGATGTAGTGACCGCTAATGCGTAGGTTTGACCTGCATTGCGTTGAACGGTTGAACCTGCCATGATTAAACTGCCGATACAGGAGCTGGACCTTCAAGTCTAGTGATCGCAATCACGTATTGACCTGAAACTGGTGTCAAAGTTGCCGTACCTGTTAAGTTGCCGTATTGAACAGACAAAATACCTGCGGTCAAGCAATCAGCTTCAGCAATGAATACACCTGCGGTTTGTGCGCCAACTGCACCCAACACGGTCACAATATCGGTGGTCTGAAGACCTGCGATAGGATAAGTAACGGTGGTGGTTGTGTTTGCTGCCAAGGTGTTAGACGCATTGCTAAACGTTGGAATTATGTAGAAAGTCTCGTGAGAATTACCACGAGTGATGGTTGTGGAGGACATAATAAGTTCCTTTAAAACAAAAACATTGTAACTTAAAAAAGAAAAAAAGCCACCCTTTTGAGGTGGCCTTTCTTAGCCACCGCAGAGTGGTAGCCTTCTTTCTAGCATCTTAATAAGTGCTGAAATCGTAACCATAGATGTAAACATCCATAGTAGCTGCTGCGCCTTGAGCAGTTCCCACGTTAACGTACAGGTAAGTACCTGTGTTCGTTGCAGTAGAAGCTACGGTGCGTTGTGAAACAACAGTAGGTCCTGTTAAGGCAGACAATGCAGCGTTAGAAACGATTGCACCTTGAGCACCAGGAGCAGTAAACACACCTGCCGCAGCAGTTGTTAAGCTAATAGATGCGTTAGTGAAAACAACGTTTGAAACACTCCAATTGGCAGCGTTAATAACATTCAATACTGTATCACCAGTTGCGTTAACGTTCACACCAGTTGCGACCGCCAACAAGCGAATAGCTTGGTTGGACAATACGTTCTGTGGGTGAATCGTTGTGGTGATTGAGGGTCCTGGATTAGTATTCGCCATGATTTTTTCTCCTTAAATAAAATTAGGCTGCAATACGGCAAGCCAACTCAGGGTACAGAGGCGCCCAACCGTACAACACATCAAGACGAGTAGGAATACTATCGTTGTTAATGGTGTACTGTCTTACCACACGCATTGAGAGTCCAATTTCTTTGTCGCTTGCACGACCAGCGAAATGGACCCCCTCAGGAAGCTCTAAATCTGCCGTTGCCAACGTAAATGCCGTACGGTGGAACAACATATTTTGTGGAGAAACAGAACCTGTGTTGTTAAACTGGGTTACGTTTGCTGCACTTGATGTTGTAGGAATCGACACGTTTTGGAACTGACCTGAAGTGATAACCGCAGGGGAAACAGTCACAGAAACGCTTGAACCTGAAGCGATTGTCACAGGTGCTTTAACAACAAAGTTACGCAACTTGTTTGAACCGTAAGGTTGACGATTTTGTGGGTTGGTTGCATACACACCAGCGATCTGAATCACGTCACCAGCATTCAACACAAAGTTACCTGTGTTAGCTCCAGTCAATGTGATTGTTGAACTAGATGCCCAACCTGATGTCAAGAAACCTGTACCTGTTGTTGTGTTAACAGAAGCAGTAACAGTAGTTGTACTGTTTGTGCCGAATGTTTGGCTCACAACGTTTTGGTCGAGTTTCCAGTTCACACCGGCAGAGTCACGGCCCATCAAACCTTTACGGTATTGCTCGCCAATAGCTTCTTGGGGCACAAACAAACCTTTGAGTGAATCAACGATTGTTGCGCTTGTGAAAGGCTCAACGATACAAGCTCTACGTCCGTCTCTTGGTGCGCCTTCAGAATCAAGATAAGCACCTGCGGTCAAGTAGGTGATCAATCCTGTTGGAGGTGTACCAGCAGTACCAACGATGTTAGCGGTTTGTGAAACTGCCATAGTTAAACCATCACGGTCAATCTTATTGGCAATAGCAGCAACGGCTGGCTTCAACACACGATCAGAGAACATATCAAGAGATAATGCCAAGTCTTGAGTTGTGAACTGTGTCGACACTTGGAATTGTGTAGACAAAGTAACAGGACTTGATGTCTCGTTAAAGTCTTCAATTACAAGTGCCGGACCCACGGCCCCTACGAACCTACCTGGTCTGCGAACATTCACGGTATTGCCGATCTTTGCGCCAACTACGGCAAATTGATCGTCATAATCTCTATTGACCTCTGATGTGAAGGTCAACTCATTTTCCAACACCATGAGGGCTTCATTGGTGATTTTTGATATCGTCAGAAGTTGGTTACTCATGACTACTCCTTTATAAAATTAAATTTCGATGGACAAAAAAGGGTTACCTTACCTTGCCACTTTTTCTTGCTTCTTTCCACTCAGAATAGCTTCCATACCATTTTCCATTACTGTCCAATTTTGTTTCAGCTACACCAGTAGTCGCTCGAATCGGTGTCACAGGCGCAGGTGCTTTACTTCTTGCCACAGGTTTATCTTCCGCTTTCGCTTCAAATCTAGCCTCAAGTTTTCCAATTTCTTTAAGAGCAGATCGTATAGGCATTGATGCAACTTTGCGAGCATAGTCAGCATCTTCAGCTAGGTGATATAGAATCTTTGGTCCTACATCACTCTCCAGAATTGCATCTCTAACTGCATCGTTAACTACAACATCAGATGATGCAACGATGGCATCAAAATCAGGTAGTTCAGCTTTCGCTTGCTCAACCTTTGTAGCCCAAGATTGAATCACACGTTGCATTTCTGCTTGTGCTCTCTCTTGCGCTTCCTGTTGCTTCATCTCCGCAATACGCTTATCAGCGGTGTGTTCAGCTAAAGCCTTTGCATATTCAAATGCGTCTTGAAATTGGCTAGGTTGTGGCTCTTGCTCATCCACCGCAACTCTTTGTTGTGGTTGACGCTCAAGGCTTTGTAACCTTTGCTCTAATTCAAAACGCTTCTGACGCTCTTGCTCCGCTTCCCTACGTGCTTCTTCACGTTGCTTGGTGATTTCGCTAAATCTTTTTTCAAGTTTTGGATTTTGCTTTTTAGGCTCGTCCTGTGGTTTGGCTTCCTCTTCCGCTTGCGGTTCACTCCCTTCAACTTCTTCTCTTACTGGCTCTACTTCTTCAGTAGCCTCAGTCTTAGTTTCTGTTGGGGCTAAACCCAATTTTTGTGCATAGAACTCAGCCGCATTCTCACTTGTTAGCACATTGCTAACGGTATTTTCAGACATACGTATCCCTACGATTTAAGCCCTGTGAACCCACAGGTAGGTTTTGGGCAATATAACCCGAATTAGTTAATTCTGTCAAATAGCTCTTTCAACGGCTTCTGCTTTGGCTTCACGCTCTGTCAATCTGTCTAATTGCGCCAAATAAACCGCTAAATTAGCTTTTAGTTGCTCGATTTCCAATTGTGTTTGTGTCTTGGTCACTGTGTCTTGTGCTGCCGTCTGTGTCCTTAACAACATATCACGATGACGTTCTTCATCACGCATTTGGATTTCTTGCGTTCTAGTCTGTTCTTTGATCATTGTGCGCTTAGTCTCAGCATCTTGCTTAACTTGCTCGATGTCTTGACGTTGTTTGATCGCAATTTGCATTTGTTGCATTTGTTGTTGCATTTGCTGATTCTGCGTTTGCAATTGTTTGATCATCATTTGGGCTTGTGGCGGTATGTCAGACTTCTTGTCAATTTGCGCCAATGGGTTAAGCGTAGCCAAACGGTCTGCAATGATGTCAGCACCAGGGAAATCTTGATTCCTAAACCACAAATCACCAATCTGTTGGATCAATTGAGGTTGTGCAGCCAAAATAGGTGTCATGGCTTCAACCGATGCTTCACGCTTGGAGTTGTAGCCTGGGCCTGTATCCATCACTACATCATACAAACCTGTTGCCACGTTGTTTTTGATGACATTTTTAACAGAATCACGCTCATTTAACGTGACCAAATCAGGCTTGCCATCGTCACCAATGATGCGTAAAACCCTTTGTGTATCGTAAATTGAGGGAATTAACTCCAAAATACACGATGCAAGGTGCGACAAAGATTTGGTGAAGTTGTCGTAAAAGTCAAAATTAGACAAGTCAACCTGTTGTTGCTGACCGTTAAGCGCTTTTCCTGAAATATTGCCTTGCTTGAGTTCAGCAGGGTCAAATATGCCCATCAACGTCTTAATATCGTCAGAAATGACGGCAGCAGCAGCCATCACACCGGCAGGAGGTGGTTCAGGTTGCAAGCGTTGTGGCGCAGGAGCTGGTCTACCCTCAATGTCCGTTTGCTTGTATCTAAGCAAAGGATAAGACTTAGTGTTGGCTTGTGCCCATTCGTTCTCATAGCCCTCGTCTTGGCCTTCAGCCATAATCCATTTGGCTTTAGGAGCAAGCGCAACGCTCTCAGTAATCGAGGTTTGCCAAAAGTTGTACATTCTTTGGGCATCTTTGGCTTGACGAACCATGCCAAACTTCTTGCGCTTATCACCAATAACAGTATGCCGTCCGTAAACAGGAATAATGGGCAAATGCTTACCTGCCCATTCGCCTTCTTCAAGGATTTCAATAGCGGTTAACTTGCACCATTTGATCTTTTTGCGTACCGACATACGCTCGTCAATCTTGTAAATACCTGCATCTGTGTACAAGTCTTTACGCTTTTTGTATTCGTCCTCAAAAATGCCTGTTCCATCGCTTAATTGAATTAAGTTGGCTCTTTCATGAACGGTATACCAATATTCAGCAAGCCTAATGTCCTCTTTGGTAATCCATTCGGATTGTGAGTCACCAGTACCACGCTGAGTAAATGAGTCAACTTCAGCATTGGGATAGATTTTCTCAAAGTCATCCTTGGACATCATCGTTGTGACTAGGCAACGCTCTGCGTCTGAACCGTCAACCGCAACTGAATTGATGTCGTAATAGACTGTAAAAGGATTGTCTACTGGCTCAATGTAGATTTCTTGGTCAAATGAATCCTCTGACACATAATCTGTACGCAAACGGATATATCCCCAACCCATACGCACCGCATAATTAACCGCTTGGTCGTATGCGTCATCAGCATTTGAATTGGCTTCAATGTGCCTAATGATGCCCTGAATGACTTCTGCCGTCTTTTCGTCAGAATCCGAGTTCATGCCATGAACTTTGGGTCTTGGCCTTTGTTGTTTGATTTGGTTGACCACCTGACGGCAATAGCCATCGAGCTTATTGATGGTTAGAACAGGTCTAGATTCAAGATTACGGCTATTTTGTAGCTCAATAGGCCATTGATCCCCACCCACAAATTTAAGGTCTTCAAGGGCTTCCTGACGATTCATGGTGTCTGCGTCATTAGCCATACGCAAAAACTTCTTGGCTTCGTCAATTCTAGGATCGTAGTCGCTAAGTTGTGAATCTTCCATTTAACTCATCCATGAATGTTGGCTACCGTACTGGTAATTGTTGGAGGACTTTTTACGTTGCTTTGGCTCATTCACCATCAATCCAATGTATCTGAACGCATCAGCTCCATGAGAATAGTTGTCATGAAGCGGTGTTTTGCTAAATTGGTTTGTGTTTGGATCAACCTCATAACGATAATGTCTTAAACATTGTAACCCTTCCATACAATTTTCTCTATCAAAATAACAGTTCTTGAAAATTGTCCTAGCAGCGTTAATTGAATCCACAATCGGCACACGCTCCAAAACCCTAGTTTTATAGCCTGATGACCTGACAATTTCCTCAATCGACCGTCCTTGCGATGCCAAAGTCTTGTTTTGAGCATCATGAGGCAACCATAGCGTATCGTAAAC
>Ga0208507_1000496_pt1 | contig 25239 bp, 19 predicted proteins | sample CryBogCBH12Aug01_FD_184626 | JGI IMG/M metagenome (GOLD analysis project Ga0208507, IMG submission 184626) | Freshwater microbial communities from Crystal Bog, Wisconsin, USA - CBH12Aug09.1 (SPAdes) (version 2) | ecosystem: Environmental > Aquatic > Freshwater > Lake | place: Crystal Bog... | reverse complement strand
GCCCCGGTCACCGCGAATGCATGATCGGCAACCACGCCTTTTCGCTGCTGGCCGACGGCTGGGCCAAGGGGATTCGCAATTTTGATTTGAACAAAGCCGTGGATGCGGTGGTGCATGATGCCAACCATCAGGCACCGGACACCTGCAAATCCATCGGGCGTGATGGCGCGGAGTATTACAACCGGATTGGCTATGTTCCCTACTCCGCCACGCCTGGTGAACCCAGTTTCCGCGAGGCCGCAGCTAAAACGCTTGAATACGCCTATGACGATTATTGCGCGGCATTGCTGTCGCGGGCGGCAGGCCGAAATACCGAGGCAGCCGAATTCGAAAGAAAGTCGATGAATTACACCAACCTGTTTGATGTAAAGACCGGATTCATGCGCGGGCGCAAAGCCAGCGGAGCGTGGTGCGAGCCGTTTGATCCCATTGAATGGGGCGGGCCGTTTACCGAAGGCTGTTCTTGGCATTGGACCTGGAGCGTGTTTCAGGATGTGGCCGGCCTGGCGCGGTTGCTGGGCGGCGATGCGGCGATGGCGGCCAAACTTGATGCGGTTTTTACCTCGCCCAACAACTTTAAGATCGGTACCTATGATTGTGAGATTCATGAAATGACCGAGATGGTCGCGCTGAATATGGGTCAGTATGCCCATGGCAACGAACCCATCCACCACATGATTTATCTCTACGATTACGTCGGCCAGCCATGGAAGACCCAATCGCGCGCCCGCTTGCTCACGAGTATGCTGTATCAATCCACACCAGATGGTTTGTGTGGCGATGATGACACCGGCCAGACCTCGGCCTGGTATGTATTCAGTGCGTTGGGGTTCTACCCACTCTGCCCCGGCGACACCGCTTATGCCATCGGCAGCCCCATTTTCGACAAGGCAACTTTGCGCGTGGGCGACGGAAAATCTTTCACCATCACTGCGCGCAACAACGGCCCGCAGCGTGCCTACATAAAGGGAGCAACCCTGAACGGCGCCGCTTGGGAAAAAGTTTATCTTACCCATGAGCAAATGCTCCATGGCGGCGAAGTAATATTTGATATGACTTCCGCACCCGATTACAAGTGGGGCACGGCACCAGAAGCGCGTCCAAACGGAAAATAAGAAATATAACGCCTTTACCATGGCCAACATTCCAAATTCCACCACCACCTCCTCTGCCACCAACGGCCAGATTTATCGCGGCCCGTTCGCGATCATGACGGTTCTATTCTTCATGTGGGGGTTTATGACCGTGTGGAACGACGTGCTCATCCCCCGTTTCAAGGAGGCGTTCACGTTGAGTTATTTCCAAGCCATGCTGGTGCAATTCGCCTTTTTCGGCGCCTACGGCATCGGCTCGCTCATTTACTACCTGGTCTCCATGGTGTCCGGCGACCCCATCAACCGCCTCGGCTACAAAAATGGCGTCATCATCGGCCTGCTGATCGCCGCCGCTGGGAGCGCCCTGTTTTATCCCGCTGCCGTCCTGGCTTCGTATTCATTTTTTCTGTTGGCCCTGTTCATTGTCGGGCTGGGCTTTGCCATGTTGCAGATTGCCGCCAATCCCTACGTGACCATTCTTGGCCCGGAGCGCACGGCATCCAGCCGGCTGAATTTATCCCAAGCCTTCAACTCCTTTGGCACCACCATCGGCCCCATCATCGGAGGCTGGTTGATTTTCACCTTGTTCACCACCAAAACGGCGCATGGGGCGGATTCAGTGAAAATTCCATATCTCGGCTTTGCCGCCGTGTTCGTCGTTCTGGCCGTGTTTTTCAAATTCGCGCATCTGCCGGCGTTCACCAACCGGGAAGGCATCAGCCGGGGCTGGGGCGCACTCGCGCATCCGCATACAGTGCTGGGCATGCTTGCCATCTTCATGTATGTCGGCGGTGAAGTGTCGGTGGGCAGCGCCATCATCAACTTTCTCGGCACTGAAAAATTGGGTGGCCTGTCACACGAGGAAGCCAGCCGGTTTCTGGCTTACTACTGGGGCGGTCTGATGATCGGGCGATTTATGGGGGCCTTTGCGTTGAGTGAATTGCGCGGATGGCTGAAGCATACGTTGGTGATGCTCGTTCCCGTGGCCGCGTTCTGCACAATATGGATTTTGGCCGGTTCCGCCAGTGCCCTTCATTATGGTGTGCCGTTGACGATTTTATTGGTGGCGTTTTTTCTTGGTGAAGCCAGTCCGCAACGGATGCTGTGCCTGTTCAGTGGCCTGATCTTTGCCCTGCTGGTCACTGGCATGATGACTACCGGCGAAACCGCCAAATGGTCGATTCTCGGCATTGGCCTGTTTTGCTCGGTGATGTGGTCAAATATTTTTGCGCTGGCGATTGAAGGTTTGGGACCACTGAAGAGTCAGGGATCGTCTCTGCTCGTGATGGCAATTCTGGGTGGCGCGCTGTTGCCTCCGCTGCAAGGCGCGGTGGCGGACAAGTTTGGCATTCAGACCTCGTTCATTGTGCCGATGATTGCCTTTGCCTACATCGCCTTCTATGGCCTCTATGGCTATCGCGCCGGGCGTGCCCATGCTTGATCAATTCAGCAAAGATGCAAAGTTCGTTTTTGCGATGGCTGAACATTGGCTGGTTGCCCGTCACGCCTTAATTGCCAGGCTCGCCATGGGTGGCTTTTAAATCCATATTATTCAGCAGCCATTTTTGCACCACATGACCAACGATGCCGCCGAACGCCTAAGACATGTACCATACAGCCTGCTGTTGATATTGTTGCTGGCACTGTTTTTTCCCGCCAGTGCAATTGCCGCCGACGGATTGAAACCCTTGCGCGCCCAATGGATCTGGCTGCCGCAGAGCGACCAGAGTGCATACAACCAAACCATCATCGCCCGGAAAACTTTCCCGGCAAAAGGGCTGAGTTATGCAACGCTGCGTATCACTGCCGACACAACCTACCGCCTTCTCGTCAACGGGCGATGGGTTAATGACGGCCCATGCCGGAGTTGGCCGACGCATTACAAATATGATGTCATTGATCTCGCTCCCTACTTGCGGGACGGCCAGAACGAGTTGTTGGTTTACGCCCGGTACTTTGGGGTAGGCGATTTCCATCACCTTCCCCAAGAGCCAGGCTTGCTGGTTCAACTGGATGCAGTGGATCATCAGGGACGTGACTGGACGCTGATCACGGATCGTAGTTGGGAAGTGGCTGAAACTCCTGAATGGAAAAGCGAGACCCCCAAGGTCAGCATTCAAATGGGGCCAGCCGAGTGGTATGACGCGCGATTGGAAAACCGGAAATTCGTGCGCGCTGAAGTTCGCCACAACACTGAAGACGGACCATGGAAAGATTTGCGCCCGCGAGACGTCGCCCTCATGACCAAAGAGTCAAGTCCGTTCCGATCGTTTATTGGGGCCAGCGTGGTCAATGCGGAGGGATGGAACTTTTGCCTGCCGTCAGTCCGACTTTCGTCACCCGGGGTGATGGAGGCGAACAGCACTGCCAGCGCGGCATGTGGCATGGCCACTCTGGTTGAAAATCAGCACCCCGTGGGACTAGAAATGCGCTTGGAAGGATTGGAGGTTGCGGTGGATGGCCAACAAATGAGAGATAACCGGTTTAATCTTCCGGCTGGCCGACACTTGGTGGTGGCTTTTTCGCGGGAGTTATTCGGGCATGACAAAGAAAAAGCGCTACGATTTATCGCTCCGGAAGGCTACAAGCTAGTCAATCCGCTTCAAGCAACGCAGGAGAACCCTTTTGTCCTCTTGCGATTGCCCGAATTCACGGTTGCAACCAACGACAGGCTCTGGGTGATCTTCCGCCGTGATGATCCCAAGTTGTGCGCCCTCATGGATGGCTACCGCCAAAAGACGAGCAACCTCCTCGTCACTGCGACCAATATTACGGGTCTCGAAGCTGCCGCAGGCATGCAACTCGAAGTGCTGTCCTCTAAAAAGATGTTTGTAGAGGATGCCTTCTGGCAGTTCACCGATCGCAAGGTGGTGGCGGACGCATCCGGTCTGGTTAAAAACCCGACGGGTTTGATGTTTGACAATGCGGAAGAAACCACCGTTTTACCATCAGCCAAGGGTGATATCGAGTTACACTACGATCTAGGCGAACAGAACGTCGGGTATTATGAATTTGAAATGATGGCCGAGGCAGGTGTGGTCGTTGACATCTGCGGTATTGAATACATCGCGCCTGATGGACGTTTGCAGCACACCCGTGGCAACCGCAACGGAATGCGCTACATTACCAAAGCTGGGCTCAACCGCTTCACGTCGCTGCAGCGTCGTTCCGGCCGCTTTCTTTTCGTTACCCTTCGCCAGCAAAAAAGTCCCGTCCTAATCCGCCGACTGCAACTCGTTTCCTCCACCTATCCGGTGAGTCAGACTGGTTCGTTCGCTTGTAGCGATCCGCAATTGAATCAGATTTGGGCGATCTCGACCCGCACTCTAAATCTCTGCATGGAAGACACGTTCACGGATTGCCCGCTGTATGAGCAGACGCATTGGGTGGGTGATGCCCGCAACGAATCTTTGATCGCCTACGGCGTTTTTGGTGCCTACGATCTCGCTGCACGCTGTGCCCGGCTTACTGCGCAATCCATGGAGCGTTTTCCGCTTGCCGGTTGCCAAACACCTTCTTCTTGGGACACGATACTGCCGGCCTGGAGCTTCTTGTGGGGCATATCGACATGGGATTATTATTTTGAGACGGGCGACCAAAAATTTCTGGAGGAAGTTTATCCCGCTGTGATCAAAAATCTCAGGGGCGCAGAAACATTTACCAATGAAAAAGGTCTCTTCAGCGCCCCGTTCTGGAATCTCTTTGACTGGAGCGGGATTGATCAAGACCGGCGAACCGTGGTTCATAACAGCATGTTCGCCGTCGGCGCAATTGAAGCGGCGATCAAGGAAGCCAGAATTTTGAACAAGACCGACGACATTGTCTGGCTACAGCATTATCGTGAGCGAACCATTCAGGCCATCAATAATCTTTGGGACGATTCACGAAAGAGTTATCCCGACAGTGTGCACGATGATGGCCAGTTAAGTCACTCAACCTCCCAGCACACCAGTATCCTTGGATTACTATATGACATTGTGCCGCCGGAACACCGGTCAGCTACCGTGCAAAACCTGGTTCATCCGCCCGAAAAGATGGTTCGGCTCGGCTCGCCCTTCGCCGCGTTTTTTCTCTATGAAGCTTACGAAAAACTCGGGATGCAGGACGAAATTGTGAAAGATATTTACCGCATTTACACGCCGATGCTTGAAGCGGGCGCCACTACCGTCTGGGAAACTTTCCCCGGTGCCACGGACGAAAAATCGTGGCCGACACGCAGCCATTGCCACGCATGGTCAGCCGCGCCCAGCCGCTTCCTCAACCGGATTATACTTGGTGTGAAAGCCACTGCACCGGGCAGTGGCACTGTTGAAATCAGCCCGTGTCTAAGCGGTCTCACCTGGGCCAGGGGCAAAACGCTCACCAGTCGCGGAGTGGTGGAAGTCGCGTGGCGTAAGGATGGTAAACGGTTACTCGTGGAGTTCAGCGCCCCCCAGAAGACATCAGCAAAATTTGTCCGTAATCAAAGTCATAATGGACTGGAAATTGTGGTCAACGGCAAAATATTGAGCGAATAATTAAGCAACGTCCGATTTACGCATATATGATGGGTTACATAAGGTTCAAAGTTCAGTCGATAATATTTGCTCGCTGGGTTTCGCGGAGGAAGCAAGCGTGGAAGCCATTCGAATCACTACCATGGCCCAGCCACGCATGACAGGTTCATGCTGGCCATTCGGGGGGGGGGCACGGCATGCAGCTGACCGTCGGCTATTTTCCAATGTGCCGCCGCGATGGATTAGGACATCGGTCGGATTCTGAAAACTCTTGATAAACGCCAACTCGCCGACAATACCGTTCTGCTGTTTATGACGGACAACGGATTTTTTGTGGGCAAACATTGCCACCAGGACAAGCGCGTTGCTTATGAGGAATCCATGCGCGTCCCGATGCTGGTGCGCTATCCGAAGCGTTTACGGAAGGGCAAGACGATTGACGAAATGGTGCTCAATATTGGCATCGCACCCGCGTTTCTCGAACTTGTAGGGCTCCCGGTTCGCTCGCAAAACTGGAACAACCACCTGAAAAATTGTCCTGTTCGGCTCGCCGCCTCTAGACTTGGTGGCGTGATAGAATATGGTTCGTTGGATTGGATCGGAAAAGCTTCTGTTCGCACTGCCCCAAATCACATCCAGTGAAACTGTCAGTAAAAGCTGCCGCCAATAGCCGGAAATTCTGCCGGTTTGCCCAGAATACTCTTCAGTTTTCCCAGCAATCTGCTAAAATTCTTTTATCTGAATCAATGCTATAGATTGTGCCCATCTGTGGCTAAATTTCTCCGGTGAACACGACATCACTTACCCCCGCCCAGCTCGCCGCCTACATTGACCACACGGTGCTCAAGCCCGACGCCTCGCCGGCGCAAATTGAACAGTTGTGCGCCGAGGCGCGCGAATACCAGTTCTTCTCCGTCTGCGTCAACGGCTCGTGGGTCGCCGCCGCGCGGCATTTTCTCGACGGCTCGGACGTGAAGGTCGCCTGCGTCGTCGGTTTCCCGCTCGGCGCGATGAGCAGCGACGTGAAGCGCTACGAAACCGAAGTCGCCATTGATGACGGCGCGCATGAAATTGACTTGGTGCTGAACGTCGCGCGGCTCAAGGCCGGCGAGGACAAATATGTTTTCCGCGAAATCGTGGACGTGGTCGAGGCCGCCGATGAACGCACGGTGAAAGTGATCTTGGAAACCTGCCTGCTGACCGACGAAGAAAAGGTGCGCGCGTGCAAACTCGTCGTGGAGAGCGGCGCGCATTTTGTGAAAACCTCCACCGGCTTCAGCACCGCCGGCGCGACGATTGCCGATGTGAAGTTGATGCGCGAAACCGTCGGCCCGAAGTTCGGCGTGAAAGCCTCCGGCGGCGTGCGCGACGCGCAGACCGCGCTGGCGATGATTGCCGCCGGTGCCACGCGGCTCGGCACCTCTTCCGGCATCGCGATTGTGAAGGGATTGAGCGGCGGCGGCAGCTACTGATTTTTCAAAATCACAGCCAACCGCCGCCGGGCTGGCCCGCCGGCCTAGTCGGGTAAGGGTTGAACGCGCCCTGCGTTTCTGTCCTTGATTTTCCGCGCATTAGGCGGTTTCATTCACAACTTAAATTCGGTAATCGAAAAACTTAAATCAAAATTTAACATGGCCTACACCACTTGCACCGTGCCCGCCGGCGGCAAAATCTCCATTGCCAACGGCAAGCTCACCGTTCCTAATAATCCCATCGTCCCCTTCATTCGCGGCGACGGCACCGGCCCCGACATCTGGGCGAGCAGCGTCCGCGTGTTTGATGCCGCAGTGGAAAAGGCCTACGGCGGCCAGCGCAAAATCGCGTGGATGGAAGTCTTCGCGGGCGAAGAATCGTTCAAGAAGTTTAACAATTGGCTCCCCGACGACACCGTCGAAGCGTTCAAGGAATTCCTCGTCGGCATCAAAGGCCCGCTGACCACGCCGACCGGCGGCGGCATCCGCTCGCTCAACGTCGCGTTGCGCCAGATGCTCGATCTCTACGTCTGCCTGCGCCCCGTGCAATGGTTCACCGGCGTCCCCTCGCCCGTGAAGCATCCCGAGAAGGTCAACATGGTCATCTTCCGCGAAAACACCGAGGACATTTACGCCGGCATTGATTTTGAAGCCGGCAAGGAAATGGCGATGAAGACTCTGGAATTCATCAAAACGAATTTCCCGAAAGAATTCAAAAAAATCCGCTTCGGCGAAACCCCTGAAGTTGTGGGCATCGGCATCAAGCCCGTTTCCAAAACCGGCACGCAACGCCTCGTGCGCTCCGCCATCGAATACGCCATCGAGCAGAAGAAGAAATCCGTGACGTTCGTCCACAAGGGCAACATCATGAAATACACCGAAGGCGCCTTCATGCAATGGGGCTACCAACTCGCCCGCGAAGAATACGGCGCGGAACTCGTGGACGGCGGCCCGTGGTGCAAGATTCCCGAAGGCAAACGCGGCGCCGGCATCATGTTCAAGGACAGCATCGCCGACATCACACTCCAACAGGTGCTCACGCGCCCGAACGAGTTCGAGGTCATCGCCACACTCAATCTCAACGGCGATTACTTGAGCGACGCGCTCGCCGCGCAGGTCGGCGGCATCGGCATCGCGCCCGGCGGCAACATCAACAACGTCACCGGCCACGCCATCTTTGAAGCCACGCACGGCACCGCGCCGAAATACGCGGGCAAAGATGTCGTCAACCCCGGCTCCGTCGTTCTCTCCGGCGAAATGATGTTCCGTTACATGGGTTGGAACGAAGCGGCAGACTTAATCCTCAAAGGACTCAACGGCGCCATCGGCTCGAAGAAGGTCACCTACGACTTCGCGCGGCAGATGACCGGCGCGACGGAGATCAAATGCTCCGCGTTCGGCGACAACATCATCGCGCACATGTAATCAATTCCGAAAACACGAACGGCGGTGGTCATTGCGACCACCGCCGTTTTGCTTTTGAGATATACTCAGCGGGCGCGCTGCGTCAGCGCCATCTTGCCGATGCCGGTCAACACATCCCACGCCGGGCCGGGGAATTTGTGCATCTGCACCATTGTATCCTCGAACGCGTTTAGGAAGTATTTCACGTCGCCTTCGTTGATGACGAGCGGCGGCAGCAATTTCACCACGTCCACCGCGTGCCCGGCGACCTGCGTGATGATGTGATGCTTGTCCAACAGCGGAATGACCGCCGCCTGCGGGAACAAACTCTTGTCGAGCGTGTGGCACGTCGTCCACGCGATTTTCAGCGAGAGCGATTTCGGCGAGCCGAACTCGATGCCGACCATCAAACCGCGCCACCGGACTTCCTTCATGAATTCAAAACGCGGAATCATCGCGGTCACGCCCTGCCCGATCAGGTCGCCCATCTTCGCGGCGTTGGCGATGAGGTTTTCGCGGTCGAGCACGTCGAGCGCGGCGAGGCCGGCGGCCATCGCAAAGCTCCCTTGGCTGAACGTGGAGCTGTGCACCACGGAGCGCGACATGGAGGAAAAAACTTTTTCGTGGATCCACTTCTTGCACAGCACCGCGCCCACCGGCACGAAACCGCCGGACAAAGTTTTGGCGAGAATCACGATGTCCGGGTCCACCGCGCCTTCGTGTTCGATGGCGAGAAACTTTCCCGTGCGGCCCATGCCGGACTGCACTTCGTCGTCAATGAACAGCGCGCCGTGCTTGCGGCAGAGCTGTTGCGCCGCCAGCAAATAGCCGGGCGCAGGCAGATTCACGCCTTTGCCCTGAATGGGTTCCACGATGAACGCGGCGACATCGCCCTTCTTCAATTCCTTTTCCAGCGCGTCCAAATCATTGAACGGAATCGCGCGGCAATCCGGCAGGAACGGCGCAAAGCCGTCGCGAAAAGAATCGTCGCCGTTCACGCCGAGCGCGCCGCTGGTCAGACCGTGGAAAGATTTTTTGCAATGGATGAGCGCGGGTTTGCCGGTGGCGCACTTGGCGTATTTGAGCGCGGTCTCGACGCCTTCCGCGCCGGAATTGGTGAAGAACACCATGTCGAGCTGGTTTGGCATCCGCTTCTTCAACTCGGCGGCGAGCAAACCGGAGAGCAACGGCGCTTCCATCTTCACGAGCGACGGATAATCGGCGTCGAGAAATTCCTTCAGGATGCGGCGGACTTCAGGATGATTGCGGCCGAGACCAAACACGCCGTAGCCAGAAAGCATATCCAGATATTTGTCGCCCTTCACATCCCACAAATACGGTCCTTCGGCGCGCGTGTAGCAGCGGTCAAAGCCGATGGTCTTGAGCGTGCGAACGTTGGCGGGATTGATGTGCTCCGTCTGCAGCTCGTAATTTTTCCCCTCATTGGCCTTCACGAGCGCGGCGAGGTTCAGCGGCGGGCGGGCGGCGGCGGTCTGGTTCAAATTATTATCTGACGACATGGTGAAGCATTTTAACCGAGTTTGGCGGGCAATCAAATGGCTTTTCACCGGCGCTCAACGTTTTTTCCACACCATCGCCAGTCCGCCGCAAACGACCAACGCCGCGCCCAGCGTGCAAATGACCGCCGCACCCGTCGGCAAATCGAAACGATACGCCGCATAAAGTCCCGCGATGCTCGCGCCGGTGGCGATGCCCCAGCCGAGCGCGAGCAACGCCGCCAGCCGCGTGGCCAGCAGATTGGCGCACACCGCCGGCACGATGAGATAGGAAAACACCAACAGCACGCCGCCGATTTGCACAAAGCTCGTCACGACCAAACCGAATAGCGCGTAAAATAAAAAATCCCAGCCGCGCACCGACATGCCTTCCGCAGCAGCGCGCTCCGGTTCGAAGGAGATGAGCAGCAGTTTTTTCCGGAAAATGAAATGCACCGCGCCGATGCCGACGTAAATGGCAAACGTTTTCAGCACGTCATGCGGACTCACCAGCAGCACGTCGCCAATGAGCGTGCGGCGAAGCTCTTCATTACCTTCCGCCGAACGGCTCAACAGCAAAATACCCGCCGCCGCCGCCACGACATACACAATGCCGATGAGCGCTTCCTGCGGCACGCGCTGGTGGTTTTTTGCGCGCGTCAGCGTGAGGATGGCCGCGCCGACCAGCGTGAAGCCGAACGACCACAGCCACGTCGCTGGGCTTTGCGCCTCGTGCCCGAGCAGCAGGCTCACGCACGCGCCGAGCGACGCCACCTGCGCCAGCGCGAGGTCCACGAAGATGACCTCGCGCCGCACGATGTGCAGGCCGAGATACACCAGCATTCCCGGCAACAACAGGCACGCCAGCAGCGGCCACTTCATCACGGCGATGATTTCAGTCATAAATTATTTGTTTTCCGCCAGCGCCTTCGCCAGCGCGTTGACCAGATAATCTTCGAGCTGAATGTAGCCGCCGTCCGTGCCTTTCAAGCCGCCGGGAAACTGCGTCACGTCCACCACCGCCGCGCCGGTGTCGCGCGCCACGGTCTCGGCGGTGCGGCGGTTGAGATACGGATCCACGATGATGACGTGCGCGTTTTCCGATTTCATTTTGAAAATGACTTCCGCCAAATGCGCTGGCGTCGGCGGAATGCCCGGCTTGGGTTCAAGGAACAAATCAATCTTGAACCCGAAATCCCTCGCGAAATAGGGCCACGAATCGTGATACGCCACGATGCTCGCGCCCTTGAATGGTGCCAGCGTATTTTGCCATTCACCGATTTTTGCGTCGAGCGCGGCGGCGAATTTTTGCAGGTTGGCGCGATACGTCTCCGCGTTCTTGGCGTCCACTTCCGCCAGCGCGTCGGCGATATTTTGCGCCACAATTTTTGCGTTCGACGGCGCGATGATGTAATGCGGGTTGCCCGCCGCGTGGATGTCGCCGCGCGAACGGTCGAGCGTCGCCGGCACATCCAGCAGCGGCACACCCTTCGAGCAAATGACATGGCCCGGCGTGCCGGCGGCGAGTTTCTCGTTGCGCGACTGGTCGAGCAGCGCCGGCAGCCAGCCGATTTCCAGTTCCGCGCCGCCTTCGATGACCACGTCCGCGCGGTTCAGTTTCACGATGAAGCTCGGTTTGGCGTCCACGAAATGGGGATCTTCCGTGGGTTTCGCCAGCGTGGTGAGCGTGATGGCGTCGCCACCAATTTCCTTCGCAATTGCGCCAAGGTCGGCAGTGGTGGCAACGACATTAAGCTTGGCGTGAGCCGGCGCCGCCAACAGCAGCGTGGTGAGAATAAGGGCAAAAGTTGTTTTCATAATCTGTGTTTAATTTGTGTCAATCTGTGGCTAAATAATATTTTAGAATTTGTGCGCCCCGTGCGCGCCGAGGAGAAATTCCAGTTGCAGCCAAATGGAATGCGCGTCGCCGAACCGCGCGCCGTGGTCGTAATTATATTGCAGCCGGATTTTGGAAAATTCGCTGGGGAAAAACGTGATGGCTGGCGACACGCGCTCGCGTTCGCCGCGAAAAACATCCTGCGCATCAAACGCGCCAGCATTGCCGGCGGCATATTCGCCGCGCAGACCGACGACCCAGCGCGGATGGAAGCCCCACAGCACTTGCGAGTAACCGCCCCAGTCGTGCAGCGTTTCCGCCGGCAACGGCGTGGGCGCGGTTGGATCGCCACCCACCTGAAAATTTTCGTAAAGCGCCTCGGTCTGCCACGAAACGAACGGAAAACCTTCGTGTGCGTCAGGCGCTTTCCATTTCCAATATGCGTCCACGCCGTAAATCTGTGTGGATGCACTCGCGCCGGTGTCGTTCGGCCCAAACGCCGCCGACGCGCCGAGCACGATGGTTTGTTCGTCGGTCAAATCAAACGACGACGAAATGCGCGGCACATAAACTAAATCCTGCGGCCCGCGCAGCCCGCGATTTATCGTCGCGCGGCCATGAAAACGGTTCACGCCGAATGCGTCCGGGTCGCCCGGATTGCGAAAGCCAAACGCCGTTGAACCTTCTCCGTCGAAAACACCCAGTGTTAACTCGGTATAAACCGGCAACGGCACCAACCACGAGCCTTGCGTGCCGACGCTGCGCAAACCGTCCGGCCCAAACGCGCGGGTCAACATGATTGGCGCGTCCACGAACGCCCATTGATGCGGATGCTGCGCGTTGGAACGGCCGAATGCGGCGAAAAATTGGCCGGCTTTGATCTGAATGTTTCCCGGCAGCGAAGTGGACTGCGCGTAGGCTTCCTCGAGTTCGATCTCGGTCTGATTGTCTTTGTCGAGCTTGAGAACGATGTTCGCGAAGCCCTTAAAATACGGATCCACCGCGCCATCAAGCGCGACTTCCGCATTGCGCAGCGAGAAGCCGTTCTTGATCGGGTCGTGATCACCAAGCTGCAACTGCGCCGACGGATCGGACATAGTGGAACCACCAACCGCCATCATTGCGTCGAAACTCATGTTCATATAGGCCGAACCGGCGCGGGCAACAGTCAGCGGGTTGGACGGCGACCACGGCTGTTTCTCCAGCGCCACCGGGGCATTGGTGGGCGCGCCGGACATTTCCGCCGCGAGTTGCGCCGTGAGTTTTTGTTTTTCCTCCGTGGCGGCCTGCACTTGGGTGAACGCCTCAAGCTTTTGCGTGAGCGCGTTGATTTGCGCCTGCTCCTCGCGCTGGCTGCGCTCGAAATTTTCCTGCATCTGCTGCAACTGCCGTTTCAGTTGCTCCACTTCATTGGTTTCCTGCGCGTGGCCAGCATTCGCACCGGCCAGCAGCGTGGAAACCAAAACGGTCATTCCGGCAATTCTAAAAATCTTCATGCTTTTAATTCTCATAACGGCACACCGTCGCACGACGACGCGCCGAATTATTTTGGTCAGACAAACAAACGAAACCCGGCCCGCAAAGGCCGGCGAACTTCAGGAATTGACGGAAGCAACCGGCGGCGCGCGGCCGGCGGGAAGATTTTCAATGGCCGGAGTGAAAACGGAAAATTTAACCTGCGGAAGAGCGACAGCAAAAACCAACGGCGCGGGAACCAAAACGTCAACGCCCGCCACATCCACCTGCCCGTGCGCGAACAGCGTGACGGCACAGTGATGCTCAACTTTGCCGGCGTCGGCATGAAACCATTCGTGCACCAACGGCGAAGCGGCCAGCAGGTTCAGGAACAGAACGAGACTGACCGACAGGATTCCAAGCGAAATCCGGGCGTGCTTTTTTAATCTGAATGAATGATTTGCCAAAGCGGGCAAAACCTAACACAAGACCGACGCCTCGCAAGCGTTTTCAAATTCCCACGAGCGCCGCGCCGAGCACGCCGGCGGAATCGCCGAGCTGATGCTGCACGATGGGCGTCTCCAATTCGTCGGTGAAAACATATTTCTTCACCGCGGCGACGCCTTCGGTGTAGACGGCCTTGAAGTTTGAGATGCCGCCGCCGAGGACCACGATGTCGGGGTCAAGGACGTCAATGAGGTTCGCCATCGCGCGGCCAAAGCGGTCGAAAAACCATTGCATGAATTCAACGGCCTGCGGCTCGCCCGCGAAATAGGCGGCTTCGACTTCTTTGAGCGGACGTTTGACGCCGAATTTTTCCGCGTAGCGTTTTTCCAAACCGCCACCGCTGATGAAAGTTTCGATGCAGCCTTTTTGCCCGCAGTAACAAAGTGGTCCGTGCGGATCAATGCTCATGTGTCCCCACTCGCCGGCAATCGCCTGCGCGCCGGTAAAAACTTCGCCTTTGTAAACGATGCCGCCGCCGCAGCCGGTGCCCATGATGACGCCAAAAACAAGTTTCTTGCCCCGCCCCGCGCCGAGCAATGCTTCGGCCATCGCGAAACAATTTGCGTCGTTTTGAATCTCGATGTTGCGGCCAAGGAGTTTTGCCAAATCGGCTTTCACCGGCTGGCCGTTCATGCAGACGGTGTTGGAACCTTTCAGCAAGCCAGTGCGCGGCGACATCGCGCCGGGCGTGCCAATGCCGAAAGTGGTCGGGCCGTTCACCGCGCCGACCAGTTCGTCGTGAACCAACTTGATGCGGTTCAGGATGTGCTGGTAGCCCTGCTCGCGCTCCGTGGGAATGCGTTTGCGGGTGATTTCCTTGCCGTTGGCGTCGAGAATAACGCCTTCGATTTTTGTGCCGCCAAGATCAATACCGATGCGATACATAGTCCAATGGGCGACAGCATGAAGCCAGCCGCGCCAAAAAACAACCGCGCAGTTGGGCCGCGTGGCTACGGGCTGACCGGCGTGATTTTGAGCGTAACGACAGCCTCGGTAATTTTTTTGTCCAGCACAATACCGACGTGGTAAGGCTTGCGCTCCGAATGCACGTCCTCGTCAATCTTCACGACGTTGAGATGGTAGCTGCGACCCTGCGTATCCACCGCCACGCGCACCGTGCTGCCGAGGTCGGTGATTTCCAAAGTGTGTTCGTCGAGCTGCTTGACTACGCCCCACGTCACGAGCGCGCTTTCAAATTTTTCCGGCGCGGAAAATTTCACCGCATCCGCCACGGTCAACGCCGGCGTCGCCCCGCGCGCAAAAACAAAAGTCCGTTCCAGTTTCTCCAAAGTTTTCACGGCGTAGGCAGAACGATAGTCCAGCTTCCAGAGGTCCGCCGCGTCGGTGAAATTTGTCGCCAGAATCACGCCATGCGCGTCGCGGCCAGTGCGCTGCAATTCGCCGGCAATCACCGGCACGGCGTGGCCGAAGGAATTCAGCACGCCGCTATCGTAGCGGTGCGGGCCAAACGTGCGCTTGGTATAGACCTCGCCGCCGGGATCGCAGACGACCAGGTTCGTGCCGACGATGAAGCTGAAGCTGCCGACGTCATTGTGGTTGTGCGGTTCGTCGTTGTGGCCGCCTTTCAAAACCACGGCCACGCGCGGTTGCGCGTCCGCCACCGTGCGCGCAATCAGCACGCCGCCAAACGGAAAATAACTGCGCAGCGGACTCGCATTCACCGCCACCGTTTGCCGGACAACCGGCACGTCTTCTTCCAGAGAGACGAACATCATGTCCGTGTGCAGGTCGGAAAAAGTGGCGGGAATCAAACTGTCATTCCCGGCCAAACCCAACCGGCGGCGCACATAGCCCTTGAGCGTGGCGGATGCCTGCGTGCCGGGCGCGCAATCGGAAATTGTCGGATAAACCCCCGGCCAAATCTCTGCGCGCAGACAAAATAGCGCCGGCTGAATTGCCGCCTGGCTGTCGAACATATCCAACCGGCCGCCGGTCGCGCGCCGGAGTGTTTCAAACAACAAAATGTCGTGGCCATAGCCGTAGTTCCAATAACCGATGCCCTCGGCGCAGTAACCGTCCGGCGTAAAACCCAGCAGCGAGTAGCGGATGAAATGTTCGCCCGCTGCCGCAAACCACGCGCGGTCAGCACGCGACGGCTGCAGCGCCAGCGCGGCGAAGATGGTGTTGCCCACACAGACGGCATTCCAGTTCATCGGCGCATGGATCCAAAACGCCGCCTTTTGACGACCTTCGACCATCGCGCGGAACGGTTCGATCACGCGGCGGCGAACATTGTCGCGAATAAGCCGGCGCGTGGCCGGGGAAAGTTTTTCGCCCAAAATAAAATCCATTTCAGCCAGTTCTGCCGCGACCGTGGTCGCGCCGAGGTCAGGCTCGATTTCTTGGCTGTGGAAATTTTTCAGCGCGCCGTCATGCGCCGGCAGAACCCACGTCTTTTCAGCGCACAGACCCGCAATGGTTTTTTCAAGGGCGGGCACGAAGCGACCCCGGTTTTCCAACGCCTCAGCCACCGTGAAGCGGCCGATGCGCCCGCGCCGGTCGTTCTCCGCGTCCTGCCAATGCGTGCGATTTCCGTTGCGTGAATATTCGAGATACAAGCTGTCCGGCACCTCGGTGAGCGGCTTGGCGAAGAGTTTGTCGGCGGAATTAATCACCCCCTTGAGCGCGGGCCTGGCGGCCAGTTTATCCCAGTGTGCGCGGTCCGAAATCGGCCAGCCGAAACCGGCGGGCGACTCCGGCAGCCACGCGGCGATTTCATGGACGCGCGCGGCGTCCACGCCTTCCGCCGCCGGCAGATTGACGACACCGAGCAGACCCAGAACAACGACGAACAGTCCGGCTGAACAAGAAATAATTTTCATTCGAATCACGCTGAATTCCCCAAGCAGACGCCGGTGACGCGCCGGGAGTTACCGCCGGCAAGCGAATTTTGGCGGCGCACAATCAACTATGCGCCGCCGGCGGAGAAAACCCGACATCAAGGATCCAACGCGACCGTGTTCACTTGCCGCAGCACTGCTTGTATTTCTTGCCGCTGCCGCAGGGACACGGATCGTTGCGCCCGACTTTCGGACCGGTGCGAACGGGTTTGGCCTTGGCCGCAGCTTCGGCGGCATCCGCCGCTTGGCTGACCACGTCGCTGGCTTTTTTGCCGTCGGCAGCCGGCGCGCCGCCGAACGCGCTGGTGTTCGTGTGCAAGGTTTGTTGCGGCGCATTGCGCAGGAAATTTTCAAACGCGAGCAATGACGACGCGCTGCGGAAAACGTTGTGACAGATTTCCGTTTTCACGTTGACCATCAGCTCGTCAAAAATCTTGAACGCCTCGGCTTTGTATTCGAGCAGCGGATCGCGCTGGCCGTGCGCGCGCAAACCGATGCTGTGGCGCAACGAATCCATTTCGTAAAGATGTTCCTGCCACAATTTGTCAATCGCCTGCAAAATCGTGTAGCGCTCGACGGTCGCCAGCTTGTCCGGCTCCTCGAAGCTGACTTTCAATTCGTAAGCCTTGCGAATCGAATCGGTGATGAAATTGCACACGGCAAACTGCGCTTCGCTTAAGCCGTCGAACAAGGAACCTTCCACGGGTTTTTCCTTGCCGGATTGCGCGGCTTTGATGATTTCACCTTCGGGCAAGCCGAGCGGGAAATTCAAATTCACCCAGTCGGCGAGCGAACGGACGCGCCATTCGGCCACATCCGTGGCGGCGGCGGTGAACTCCTCGATCTTGAGCATCACGACTTCTTCGATGATGTCCATCAGGCGATCGCGCACGTCGTCGCTGTTGATGATTTCGTTGCGGAAGCCGTAGATGACTTCGCGCTGCTTGTTCATCACGTCGTCATATTCGAGCGTGCGTTTGCGCTGCTGGAAATTGTGTCCCTCGACGCGTTTTTGCGCCTGCTGGATGGAGCGATTGAGCAAACCGTGCTTCAGTTCCTCGCCTTCTTCGAGGCCCATGCGCTCCATCAATTTCACAATGCGGTCGCTGCCGAACAGGCGCATCAAATCGTCTTCCAGTGAAATAAAAAAATGTGACGAACCCGGATCGCCCTGGCGCGAACAGCGACCGCGCAACTGCCGGTCAATGCGGCGCGACTCGTGGCGCTCCGTGCCGAGCACGTGCAAGCCGCCGACAGCGGGAACGCCTTCGCCGAGTTTGATGTCCGTGCCGCGACCCGCCATGTTCGTGGCGATGGTGATGGCGCCGCGCTGGCCGGCGCGCGAGACGATTTCCGCTTCCTGCTGGTGATATTTCGCGTTGAGGACCGAGTGAATCAGCCCTTCCTTCTTCAGCATCCGCGAGAGCATTTCGCTCGTCTCGACCGAAATCGTTCCGACGAGAACCGGACGGCCCTGCAAATGGAGCGCCTTGATTTCGCTGACGACGGCGTTGAATTTTTCGCGGCGCGTCTTGTAAACCGAGTCGTCCGAATCCTTGCGGATGTTCGGCTTGTTGGTCGGAATCGTCATCACGCCGAGCTTGTAGATGTCGTAAAATTCCGACGCCTCGGTTTCCGCCGTGCCGGTCATGCCCGCGAGCTTTTGGTAGAGACGGAAATAATTTTGAATCGTGATCGTAGCGAGCGTCTGCGTCTCGCGCTCAATCGCGACGCCTTCCTTCGCTTCAACCGCCTGATGCAAGCCATCGCTCCAGCGGCGACCGGGCATCAAACGGCCGGTGTGTTGGTCAACAATGATGACCTTGTTGTCCTGCACGACATATTCCACGTCGAGTTGATAAAGCGAATACGCTTTGAGCAATTGTGAGATCGCGTGAATCTTCTGCGCCTTCGACTCAAAGTCGGCCTGAATTTTGGCTTTTAACTCCAGCCGTTTGCGCGCGTCGGTTTCCGGGCCGACATCCACGTCGTGCAACATCGTGTTCAAATCCGGCAGCACAAACGCGTCTGGATCCTGCGGGCTGATGAAGTTGCGTCCCTTCTCGGTCAAATCGGCCTCGTGGCTTTTCTCGTCCATCGCGAAAATCAATTCTTCCTTCTCGCGATACAAATCCACTTTCTTCTGATCTTTGTGCAGTTCCAATTCCGCGCGGTTCATCATGCCGGCGTTTTCGGGAACCTCCAAAATTTTCATCAGCGCCTCGGAGCGCGGCTGACCGGTCTTCACGCGGAAGAGCAGCAGACCGATTTGTTTTTCGAGCGCCTCGGCGTCGGTAACTTTTGAACCATCCGTCGGATGCAGCTTCTTGATGAGTTCCTCGGCTTCTTTCAGGAAGCGATTGCAAAGCTGCTGCTGCGCGCGGACAAGTCCATCCACGGTCGGTTTCCATTGCGCGTATTGCTCGTCAAACGTGTGAACTGCCGGACCGGAAATAATCAGCGGCGTGCGCGCTTCATCAATCAAAATGGAATCCACTTCGTCCACAATGGCAAAATAATGCCCGCGCTGAACTTGTTCTTCTTTGCGGAGCGCCATGCCGTTGTCGCGCAGATAATCAAAGCCGAATTCTGAATTAGTGCCGTAAGTGATGTCGCATTGATACTGCTCGCGGCGCAGCTTCGGCGGCTGGTCATGCAAAATCACGCCGACCGTCAGACCGAGAAATTTATAGACCGCGCCCATCCATTCCGCGTCGCGCGCGGCGAGGTAATCGTTCACCGTCACGACATGGACGCCGCGCCCGGTGAGCGCATTCAGATAAACCGGCATCGTGCTGACCAGGGTCTTGCCTTCGCCAGTAGCCATTTCCGCGATGTGTCCGTGGTGCAGCGAATAACCACCGATAAGCTGCACATCGAACGGCACCATTTCCCAACGCAGCGGACGTTCGCGCACAATCACGTCCGTGCCGCACAGCCGGCGACAGGCGTTTTTCACGACGGCAAACGCTTCCGGCAAAATTTCTTCAAGCTTGGCCGCGAGTTCAGCCTTGTCCTCGATTTGGGAAAGTTCGGCTTTCCACGCGGCGGTCTTCGCACGCAGGTCGTCGTCGGAAAGCTTTTGCAAGCCGGCCTCGATCTCATTGATGCGGGCGACGACCGGACGGATTTTTTTTACGTCGCGGTCGTTTTTGGAACCGAAAATCGCTCTGAACAAATTCACAATTATCTTTCAGTAAGGTTGGTTAAAAAATGAACGAATACGCTACGCGACGAAGCGCGCAGCGTCAAAGCGAAACGGAATGGATGGTGGAATAGTTCGCGCGAAGAACGCGAAGCCAGCGAAGGAAAAATCTAAAAAATTATTTATACCTTTTGCTTTTCTTCGCGTCCTTCGCGCGACGTTTTCTTTCGCCGCAATTATATCACTGCCCGGAATGAAGGCAGGTTTAGGCCACCGGCTGGGCGGCGACCATCGCAGGCCGCGAACGCGGATAAGTGGAATGGCGCACCAGCGATTCGGCGCGCTTCACGTTCTCGGCGATCAGCAGGAGTTCCGGGCGCAGCGTCGGATTTTCGCCGTGCTTGATCAGCATCCGGTCGGCATAGCCGCGGATGATGGTGAAGATGTTGTTCAACTCGTGCGCCACCTCGCGCCCGACCTGCTTCTGCGTGTCGGGGTGCGACGGTTCGTGGTGCATTCCCGCCAAGGTTGCTGGTTCCAGCGTTGGCGCCATTTTCATGTAAATGTTTTCGAGTGATGACATTTGTCGTCAATCAAGCAAATGCCTTGCCAAGCTGATTTCCTTAATAAAGACAACAATTTTATCCGACCCCACCCATGAAATAGACACTTCGCTTAAAAAGTTGGACACTAATTCCTCGCTGGATTCTTGGGCGAAAACCCCTAAACTGCGCCTTCGTTTCACATGAACCTCGCGCCCGAATCCATCGGCCTCATTGCCGGCAGCCGCACGCTGCCGCTGGAATTCGCGCGCCTCGCCCGCGCCGCCGGCATCAAGCGCATCGTCGCCACCGCCGTTGAAAACGAGACTGACCCTGCCCTCGCGTCGCTCGTGGACGACATCGTTTGGCTCAACGTCGGACAACTTGGGAAAATGATTTCGACGTTCACCAGTCGCGGCGTGAAGCAAGTCGTCATGGCCGGCCAAGTCGCGCCGAAAAATCTTTTTGATTTGCGCCCCGACCTCCGCGCGCTCGGCGTCCTGATGCGATTGAAAGAAAAAAATGCCCACTCCATTTTCGGCGCGATTGCGACCGAGTTGCAAAAAGACGGTGTGGAACTCATCGAGGCGACGCCGTGGCTCGCGACGCTGATGCCACAGAACGGATTTGCGCTTGGCCCGAAACTTTCCGACGAGCAGCAGGCGGATGTGAAATATGGTTTCCGCATCGCCAAGGAAATTTCACGGATGGAAATCGGCCAGCTCGTTGTCGTCAAAGACGGCACGGTGCTGGCCGTCGAAGGTTTTGAAGGCACGGACAAATGCCTCGCGCGCGGCGGCGAACTCGCCGGCAAAAACGGCGGCGCGGTCGCCGTGAAAGTCGCCAAGCTGAATCACGATATGCGCTTCGACATCCCGTGCATCGGCGCGAAAACCTTTGAGACGTGCGCCGCCGCCAAAATTTCCGTCCTCGCGCTGGAATCCGGCAAATCACTTTTGCTCGAACGCGAAATTTGCGAAGAACTCGCGCAGAAAAATAAAATTTCCGTCACGACCATTTCTTAATTAAAAACTTAAAACTAAAAATTCAAAACTTTCCGATGCTAAAATCCCACGAACTCCTCGGTTTCATGTCGCCCGCGCTGGCGAATGACATTTTGTCCTTCATCTTCGAGTCCGACAAGCCGGCCTACCGCGCCACGCTCGCCGCCGTCGCCGAGGCGAAGCACGTCCGCCCGATTTTTCTCGAACGCCAGCCGCGCGCCGAACGCCACACCTCAATGCTCTCCGCGCTCACCAAGCCGAATCTCGATCCCGCCGCCGCCGCCTTCATCCGCGCGTGGCTCGTGAAAAAACACGCGGCGATGCTGATAGATTTTCTCAACGCGCTGGAAATTAAAAATGAAAACGGCGTCGTGGAAGATTTGCCCGGCGCGGTGGATGACGCAAAGCTCAAAGCCGCCGTCGAATTGCTGCTCGGCAAATACCCGCACGAAACCGTCGCGGTGTATCTGAACGCGTTCAACGACATGAACGCCGCCGGCTGGGCGAATTTGAAGGTGTTGCTCGAAAGCGATTCGCGTTTGCAGCTCGGCAACGCCGCCTGACCGTGGCCGAACCCCGCGCATTTCCCGGTTTTGCCCACTGGAAAACCGCCGCGTGCGAGCCGCTCACCGGCGACGCCTCGGCGCGGAAATATTTCCGCCTGCTCGCGGAAAACCAGACCGCCATTTTGATGGACGCCTCGCAGGTGCCGGATTCCGTCGCGCCGTTCGTCCGCATCGCCAAGCATCTTCGGAAAATCGGTTTCAGCGCGCCGAAACTTTATTTGCACGACGCGCCAAACGGCCTACTGTTGCTGGAAGATTTTGGCGATGACACTTTTGCCAAACTGCTGGAAAAATCGGTGGAGCCGGAAAAACTTTTCACGCTCGCCACGGATGTCTTGATTGCGCTGCACCAGCATCCGCAAGCCGTGCCGGAAAATCTGCGCGCGTATCACCCGGAAAAAATGCTGGAGGACATCGAACTGTTCGTGCAATGGCGCACGCCGAAGGTCACCGCGCTGGAACGAGAAGATTTCCGCGCCGCGTGGCGGGCGGTGCTACCGCTGGCGCAGCGCGTGCCGGCGTCGCTGCTGCTGCGGGATTATCACGTCGCCAACCTTATGCTGCTGCCGGCACGCGACGGCATCCGCCAGGCCGGGCTGCTGGATTTTCAGGATGCCTATTGCGGCCCGGTGACGTATGACTTGGTTTCGCTGCTCGAAGACGCGCGGCGCGATGTGCCGGAAGATTTGCAGAAAAAACTGTTGGCGCGGTATCTGGCCGCGTTTCCCACGCTCGACCGCGAGACGTTTGAAACGTCGCTCGCTATTCTCGCCGCGCAGCGGCACACGCGCGTGCTGGGCATTTTTGAACGGTTGGCGCGGCACGAGGGCAAGCTGGATTATCGCCGGCTGCATTCGCCACGCGTCGAGCGGCTGTTGCAAAAAGCGTTGCGCCATCCGATTTTGGCGGACGTAAAAACCTGGATGGAACGTCATGCCGTCACAGATTAAAAAAGCGATGCTGCTGGCCGCCGGTTACGGCACGCGGCTGAAACCGCTCACCGACTACACGCCCAAGCCGCTCGTGCCGGTCGCGGGCCGACCAATGATCAAATACGCGCTGGACAAGCTGCGCGCCTACGGCATCGAGGAAATTGTCATCAACGTCTCGCACCTGAAGACGCAACTGGTGGATTATTTTGCGGCGGAAAAAAATTTGCACGTCACGATTTCCGAGGAAGCCGAGCCGCTGGAAACCGGCGGCGGACTGAAAAAAGCTGCGCCGTTCCTCGGCGATGAACCGGTTTTCGCAATCAACAGCGACATTCTCTGGACGGACGATGGCAATACCGCACTGAACCGGCTCGCGCAAACTTGGGACGACGCCAAAATGGATTTTCTGCTGCTCGCGCAATCCAAGTCGCGCGCCGTCGGGCATGACAAGGGCGAAGACCATTTGTTCATCAAGCCGGAAAACACGCTGGGCTGGAACGCGGCGGACGCGCCTTATATTATTTCCGGCATCGGCATTTTTCATCCGCGTGTGCTTTGCGATGCGCCGGAGGGGAAGTTTTCCGTGAAAGTTTTGTGGCTGAAAGCGCTGGCGCAAAACCGGCTGTTCTGCCTGCCGCATCACGGTCACTGGTTTCAGACCGGCACGTTCGCAGATATTCAAAAGACCGAGAAAGAACTGAAACGACGGCGGCTTTGAAGCATCAACCCCGCTTTAAGATTTTTACCGCTTGGGAGCGATGGTGCGAGATGTAGGGATTGAACCTACGACCCCTTCCGTGTGAAGGAAATGCTCTACCACTGAGCTAATCTCGCAAACCTCGCAAAACCGACCGAAAAACCCGTCCAGACCGGCGCAGAGACTAACGGGCGCTGCCGGGAGTGGCAAGATTTTTTGGGATGCGCCGAGAATCAGGAAACCAAGCAACTTCAGCGAAAAAGCTTGCGGGAAAAATAAATCCGAATCGGCTACGGAAACACTCACTTGGCTGCCAGCAGCTTGTCAATGGCGTCTTTGATGGCGAGCAAATAGGTCGGCTTCTTGATGACGATATCAATCGCGGAACAATCGTTGGGCGGGTTGCCGCTGCACATGACCACGGGCGTGAGCGGCGAACGCTGCTTGATGATGCGGGCCATTTCGCCGCCGGTCATGCCCGGCATGGAATTATCCGTCAAGACCAGCCGGTGCAGTTCGGGATTGAAACGGGCGAGGCCTTCGCCAGCCGAATCAGCGGAATCCACCTCGTAACCAAAATTATTGAGAAACATCTTGGTCAGCAGACGCGTGTCAACATTGTCGTCCACCAGCAGGATGGTTCTCGGTTGCGGCTCGGAAATGTTTTCCACAAGGTTTGGTAAAAATGCGATTTTTTTTAGTGTAAGTTGCGAATTTTTTCTGGAACCTGCCCGGTCTAAAACTTCTGCGGCGACTGGATTCCGGCGTTGAAACTTCTGCCTCGCAAACTACAATCTATGTTCCAGAAAATACTATAAAGCATTCCGTCCCCGTTCTATGCGAATTTGAGACATTCCATGGCAGTATAAGGACATCACCGCTGCAAACTTGATGACTATAATTGACTAGGTAAAGGCAAGAAACAGCCAAATTTTTTCGATAAACTTGACCGGCGCACGGGCGAGCAAAATCCAACTCCGCACATTTTGTTGGCGTCCGCCGCATCAATTGCCTTGTGTGCGGAAAGGTGCCGGTTAGAATTTTTCAAATTTCATTCACTATGGCAAAAACCCCAAAGATCGCCGCCGGGCAGCAGAAACGAATATTTCTGGTGGAGGATCATCCGGTTTTCCGCGATGGGCTGGCGAAATTGCTCAATGCCGAGGACGATTTTACCGTTTGTGGCGAAGCCGGTGACGCCAAGCAAGGTCTGAAATCCATCCTCAAACTCAAACCGGATTTGGCGGTGGTAGATTTGGGTCTGCCGGGAAAAAGTGGGTTGGAATTGATCAAGGAAATCCGCGCGCTAAAAATTCCCATCAAGCTGCTGGTGGTCTCAATGTTTGACGAAGCCCTTTACGCCCAGCGCGTGTTGCGCGCCGGCGGCGACGGCTACATCATGAAACAGGAAGACCCGCAGGAAATTATTTCCGCCATCCGCGACGTGCTGGACGGGCATATTTATGTGACGGAAGAAGTGTTCGACCAAGCGTCCGCCAAAACTTCGGCGGCCAGCGAAACCAGCGAACTGGATTTGCTCACGGATTCCGAGTTGGAAGTTTTGGAACTGCTGGGCCAGGGGAAAAGCCCGCCGGAAATTTCCGCCGCCCTCGGCCTGACCACTGCCGAGGTCAACACGCACAGCAACAGCATCCGGCGGAAATTAAAATTAACCAGCGTCAACGCGCTGATTCGTTATGCCGTCTGCTGGGTCGAAGCCAGCGCCAAATA
>Ga0208507_1000494_pt1 | contig 25275 bp, 25 predicted proteins | sample CryBogCBH12Aug01_FD_184626 | JGI IMG/M metagenome (GOLD analysis project Ga0208507, IMG submission 184626) | Freshwater microbial communities from Crystal Bog, Wisconsin, USA - CBH12Aug09.1 (SPAdes) (version 2) | ecosystem: Environmental > Aquatic > Freshwater > Lake | place: Crystal Bog... | reverse complement strand
AGATCGATGATGTCTGAGATCCCTAGGATCTTCTTGGCCTTCACCAGATCGGCGATCTTCTCAACGACCTTCTCGGGTCCGATATTGAAAGGAAATTCCGTGATGACGATGCCCTGCTTGCGTGAAGTAACCTTCTCGACGACCGCTGTTGCACGCACTTTAAAAGATCCACGCCCGGTCGCATAAGCATCTGCGACGCCTTCGAGGCCGATGATCTCGCCTCCCGTGGGGAAATCTGGTGCTGGGACAAATTTCATCAGAGATTTGAGTGTTGCCTTGGGGTTATCAATCAAGTGTTTGGCTGCAGCGACAACTTCTCCGAGGTTGTGGGGAGCCATGTTGGTAGCCATACCCACAGCGATACCAGTTGCGCCATTGACCAAGAGGTTGGGAAAGGCGGCGGGGAGGACCAATGGTTCGAGGAGTTGGCCATCGTAATTACCGCCAAAGTCGACTGTATCTTCATCAGCTTCATCCACCATCGCCATTGCAGCTGGTGCCAAACGCGCCTCGGTGTAGCGCATGGCGGCTGGACCGGCATCCAGCGAGCCAAAATTTCCATGACCATCGATCAGGGGTAGGCGGGTCGTGAAGGGTTGTGCGAGACGAACTGCGGCATCGTAAATTGCCCCATCTCCGTGCGGGTGCAACTTACCCATTACCTCGCCGACTACGCGGGCGCATTTCACATGACCACGGTCGGGGCGTAACCCCATTTCAAACATCTGATGCAGGATGCGGCGTTGTACGGGCTTCAAGCCATCGCGAGCGTCAGGGAGAGCGCGGGAGTAAATAACGGAGTATGCGTATTCAAGAAAGGAGTCGGACATCTCTTGCGAGACATCGATATCGACGATCTTGCCAGGGTTCTCGCCGGCTTTCGGAAGAACGGCTTTAGGGGTGCGTGCCATGGCGCGTATCTTGCCACGCAAATAAGGCAGGATGGGGAGGTGGGCTTTGGACTAGCAGATCTGTCGCAATCGATCTTCGCCTCACTCGGGATACCTGGCACAACGAACAAGCTCTCGCTCTCGCCTTCTCGCCGTACCTGCCTCTTACTGATTGATGGAATGGGATCTGCATCACTTGCAGCCTACGGCGCGCAATTCCCAATTTTTTCAGAGGTAAAGAGCGCCATTGGACTTACTTCACACTTTCCATCGACGACGGTTACAAACCTGACGAGCTTGGGAACGGGGGAGTTGCCGGGAGTCCATGGAATGTTGGGTTACACGGTGCGCGTGCCAAACTCTGGAACACCTGGACGATTACTCAATCCGTTGAAATGGGATGAACGAGTTGATCCACTCTTTTGGCAGAAAGTACCTACGCTCTTCGAGAGAGCCTCCGCACTTGGTTTTAGCATTACAAATATTGCTGAGAAGCGTTATGAAGGTAGCGCCTTTACGCAAGCCGCGCTTCGTGGAGCGCGATATGTCGGTGCAAATCGCCGAAATGAAATGGTTGAGGAAGCAGCCGCTGCGCTTGCAGAGCCCAACTCTTTTTCATACCTGTATGTCAACGGTTTAGATCATGCGGGACACAATGATGGCGTTGGTAGCGAAAAGTGGCTGCTAGCCCTCGCCGAAGTGGCGGAATTGATCAAAGCGCTCGTCGCAAAGTTGCCGAAGAACACCGATTTTTATGTGACCGCAGATCACGGGATGGTCAATGTCGGCGAGAAGATCGTGTTGGGCATCGACAATGATTTGATGAAGAATGTAACTCTGGTTGGTGGAGAACCACGCGCCCGTCATATGTACGTGACGGAAGGAGCTCTCGATGAAACCGTTGCACTCTGGCGAGAATTTCTGGGAGAGCGCGCGACTATTTTTTCTAAGAGTGAAGTGGTTTCAAATAATTTATTCGGCGAAGAAGTTTCAACAGAGAGCGTTGAACGGATGGGAGACTTCATTGCAATCGCCAATAGCGAGGTAATTTTGATCGACCCTACACGAGTTCCGCAGGAAACTGCGATGGTCGGACACCATGGAGGCGTGACCGATTCAGAAGTTGCTATTCCTCTTCTGAAGTTCCTTTAGATCCACCGAACATGATGTCATCCCATGATGGGATTTTTAGTCTTTTGGTAATTCCATCGCGCTTTTCGGCTTCAGTGACCTCTTCTGTCTTACTTGGACCGGTGTTGATGATGGCATCTAGCCCAGAGGACTTTGCAGAATCTACGTTTTCGCTCTGATCAACCGGTTCGCGTACCGCAACTAGTCGAGGCGCAGGGGTCGTGGAGGGGTAAACAATTCCATGCGATGGCGACTGAGCAGGCGCTTCTAGATCGTCGCCAGAGATCCAAGCCGCACCGTCATCAAGCGCTTCAAGATTGCGGTTAGGTAGATCAAAGGACCAATTTGCTTCGCTTATTCCTCCACCCTTCGTCGGGTAGAAGAGGACGATGTTCCAGGTGCCATCATGTAAACGCCAGGTATTCCATTCCACGAGCGTCATATCTACACCACGAGGAGCGAGCTGCGAGATCGTTGCGGCAGATAGCGTCGGAGCATGCTTCTCTTTGCGGAGTTGTGCGGCGAGGGCAAGGCCAATCACATAAGCGCGCTCTTGCAAGATAGGGCCAGAGAACTTTTCAACCTTCTCGGGGGTCCAGTCTGTAGAACGGGCGATGGCATCGACAGTCTCACCGCTACGCAAGCGGGCCTGCACCTCTTTGACGGTAACGGCAGAGTGTTCTTCTTCATCAACCACCGCAACGAGACGCGGTTGGTTCACGAGCGTGCGTAACTCATCATCAAGTTCAACGGTAAAGGTTTCGCCCTCTGCGGATTGAAACTTCAGGCTTTTGCCATCCTCTGTCCGTCCGATTAACCGTAATTCGCTCACGAGCAAAGAGTGCCACAAGTGGGAGGGCAAGGTTGGGAACTGGGGTGGAAGTGGGCTAGTGATCTGAGATGCGGCGCCAGGTTCGCAGGTAGGGAAGGGTGGCGACGTTCGCCAGTAGAAGACAAGCCATCGGAACGATGAAGGCTTTGCTCGCTCCCTGAGAGTCAATGATGTGACCAGTGAGAGTGCCCGGCAAGGCTCCACCAAGGGAGAGTCCAGCGATGACCCAGGAGAGGGTCTCGGTCACCTTTTCAGCAGGGACTGATTTCTCTGCAACGTTGTAGCCGGCGACGATCAATGGGGCGACTCCGATTCCTGAGAGAAAGAGCGCGATCGCGAGGGCCACCATCGAGTGGATGAAGAAGAAGGGGATAGAGAGCACCAAGATTGCAACGAGGTTGATTCGAAAGCGCGAGGCATCCTTCAACTTCCACTTAATTGATCCGTTGAAGATTGCGGCAACTCCACTACCAGCAGCCCAGATCGCGAGGACCAGCCCCGTGTATGGCGCATCATGGTGTTGTTGGGCATAACCGACAACCGTCAGGTTAGTCGCACTAAAAAAGGCCCCAATAAAAATAAATGGAAAGAAGACTGCCTGCACAACTGGCATCGCGAGAACAAATCCATGCTCGCCGCTCTCATCTTTCTTAAATGGCGCGGGCTCCGTAGAGCGCTGCGAGATGAACAGGGTGGTGCCTACTGCCATGAAGGAGAATCCCATGATCATTCCAGCGGCGGGAGAGATAAATGTTGCCGCGGAAGTTGCTACCAGCGGTCCGATAATAAAGATGATCTCATCCATCAGAGCTTCGTAGGAATACGCGGTATTGATCATCACGCGATCGTCATTGAGGACCCAGAGCCAGCGCCTGCGCGTAAGCCCTCCAACATTTGGAAGGAAGACTTCGGCGAGGAAGATGGCTGTCATCCAGACAAAAGTCGGCGCATGGTGGCTGATCGCAATTAAAAAGATGAGATCAAAGGCGATGTAGAAGGGAATGGTGTATCGAAGTACCTTGCGTTGGCCCAAGCGATCGGCGTAGCGAGACCACGTTGGGCTGAAGACGGTTGAGATGAGGGCGGCGCCGGTAGCGACTGTTCCAGCAAGTGTGTAGGAATGTTTCACATGAACAATCACAAAGGTGATCGACAGGAGGGTCATCGAGATAGGCAAACGCGCTATCGACCCAGCGATAGAGAATCGTAAGGCTCCAGGTACCGCGAAAAGTTTGCGATACGGTGAAAACATACCTAGATTCTAGCCATGAAGCAGAGTTCGCAAATTGAGTTGATAGATGAACTCCTCGCACTCGCCGAGGGAATTGCGCAACGGGCTGGAGAATTGTTGAGTGACCGCCCCGAGAACTTCGATATCAATCAGAAGAGCTCGGCGCGCGATTTTGCGACGCACATGGATCATGCGAGTGAGAAGTTAATCGTCTCGGCCATTTTGGCGGCGCGCCCCGACGATGGAATCATCGGTGAAGAAGGCGCTAATCGCGAGAGTAAATCTGGAATCACTTGGGTTATCGACCCTATCGATGGAACGGTCAACTATTTTTATAACCTGCCAGGATGGAATATCAGCATCGCCGCTAAGGATGCAGAGGGGGTTCTTATCGGGGTCGTCTACGCCCCGACCCTTAACTCGCTCTGGCACGCCAGCCGAGGGGGAGGTGCATTTCTTAACGACCGCCCGATCCATGTATCCAACGCAGATACCCTCGAGGATTCTCTGATTGCTACCGGTTTCTCCTATGACCTCGCCGAGCGGGTTCGGCAGGGGGAGCAGATCGCCTCCCTCATTCCGAGGGTTCGGGATATTCGCCGCAACGGGGCGGCCGCCGTAGATCTCTGTCACGTGGCCAGCGGAGCGGTGGACGGCTACTTCGAGACAGGCTTAAAGGAGTGGGATTTGGCCGCTGGAGGCTTGATCGCTCGGGAAGCCGGCGCCCTGGTGACTGGGCGCAAGGGGGCCCCGGCAGGGGAGGCGATGGTGATCGCCGCCGGAGCGGCCCTCCACGCCCTGCTCCTGGAGGAAATTGGCTAGCCCTGCCCGTCTATGGCAAGATACGACCTTCAGCAAGTATGTAGACATTGGCGGACTTTCCGTTGAAGGTCCATTTAGAAAAGGATTACCCATGAACGTTTTGGATGCGGTCGATGCCGCCTCGCTCAAAAAGGGCATTATTAACTTCCGCTCTGGCGATGAGATCAAGGTCCACGTTCGTGTTATCGAAGGATCCAAGAGCCGTATTCAGGTCTTCCAAGGCGTAGTTATCCGTCGCCAAGGTGCCGGTGTTCGCGAGACCTTCACAATCCGCAAGCTTTCCTACGGTGTCGGTGTTGAGCGTACCTTCCCAGTTCACACCCCAGTTATCGAGAAGTTTGAGATGGTTCGCCGCGGTGATGTCCGTCGCGCGAAGCTCTACTACCTCCGCGATCTTCGCGGTAAGGCTGCCAAGATTAAAGAGCGTCGTGGCGCAAACAATGAGTTCATTGTTGAGGATGTCATAGTTGAAGAGGTGGTTATCGAGACCCCAGTCGTCGAAGAGGTAACTACTCCTGAGGTTGTAGAGGCAGTTGCAGAGACTCCAGCAGCAGTTGAAGAAGTTGCTGTTGATGCTGAGACTCCAGCCGAACAAGCCTAATTAATTTTCAGATGCGCCTTCCCAAAAAAGGTTCGTTGCTCCGAGAAGTTCCAATAATTGTTATTTCGGCGCTAGTCGTCGCAGTAATCATCAAGACCTTCTTCATCCACTTCTTTTACGTGCCATCGGGTTCTATGCAGAACACTTTGGGAATCGGTGACCGCATCGCTGTAAATAAGTTCTCTGCGATGTTCAGCGATATTCGTCGTGGCGAAGTTGTTGTCTTTAAAGATCCTGCCGATTGGCTGGGTGCTCCACCTCCTGCGACGGGCAATGTAATTTCGCGAGATCTCAAGCGTGCACTCGTCGATGTAGGCGTTCTTCCTGATCCAGCAACCCAGTACTTGGTAAAGCGCGTTGTAGGAGTTGGTGGAGACCACGTCGTATGTTGCGATGCCAAGGGGCGGCTGCAAGTCAACGGAACTTCGATCGACGAAAACTATCTATTCCCTGGTAATGCTCCGAGTGATTCTAAGTTCGACGTAACCGTTCCTAAAGGATTTATCTGGGTCATGGGTGATCACCGCGGTGCCAGTGCAGATTCTCGCTTCCATACCGACGATATTCATAAAGGTTTTGTTCCACTGAATGATGTTGTTGGTCGAGCGGAATTTGTTGTCTGGCCTCTCAATCACATTAAGTTCCTATCGGTCAGCCATGGTCTATCGAGGGTACCGGTCAAGAAGTAACGGCAATGCCCGGCATTGAAAGCTCGCTGCGCACGAGTGGAATCACAAATATTGCGGGCGTTGATGAAGCTGGGCGTGGTCCTTGTGCAGGACCACTAGTCGTAGCGGCGGTCATCCTTAAGGATTCCGAATCTCCTACGCTTGCTCGCGTACGCGATTCCAAAGCGCTTACCGAAAAACTCCGCGAAGAACTCTTTGATGTTGTTATACAAGAATCCCTGAGCTACTCGATTATTGAGATATCGCCGGAAGAGATTGATCGCATCGGGCTTCACAAATCAAATCTCGAGGGGATGCGCCGCGCAATTAATTCGTTGCAAGTGGTTCCTGAATATGTATTAACTGATGGCTACGCGATTGAAGGATTGGCCATTCCAAATCTGGCTGTGTGGAAGGGCGATCAAGTAGCCCTCAGCATTAGCGCCGCTTCAATTCTTGCCAAGGTCTATCGCGACCGAATCATGCGAGAGATGGATATCAAATATCCGGGCTATGGCTTTGCCAATCACAAAGGGTATGTAACCGCCGCGCATACCGCTTCACTCGCAAAATTTGGAGTGACAGTGATTCATCGTAGAAGCTTTGCGAATATCGCCGAACTCCTGTAATTCACAGGACGGATTTTTCAACAATCTCCTAAATACATTCACGATATTTTTCCAACTCTTTTTACAGTCGCACAATGGGTCGCAAAGAGCAGGTACTGGGAGCTACCGGTGAGGCGCTGGTTTCTTCCTACCTGGAATCGATAGGCGCGAAAGTTATAGAACGGAATTGGCGCATCAAAAGGGGCGAGATTGATCTCATCGCTCGCCACAACGGCACCTTGCTCTTCATCGAAGTTAAAAGTAGGTCGAGCGATAAATTCGGTCATCCACTAGAGGCGATCGGAAAGGACAAAGCGCTGCGGTTACAACGTCTAGCGCTGGCCTGGATAGCCACCCACGATCACTGGGGAGCTAACTACCGCATAGATTGCGCGGCAGTGGATTTTAGTGACCGACTAAATCCCGTAATTGATTATCGCGCCGGAGTCCTGTGATGTCGCTGGCACGAATAAAGAGCGTCGCGTTATTTGGGATACGCGGAGTCATCGTAGATATTGAAGTTGATATCTCAGATGGGCTCCCTGGATATTCACTATTGGGTCTGCCAGATACTGCATTGCAAGAATCGCGCGAGCGGGTTCGTTCCGCGCTACTCAATACAGGTGCTCCTTGGCCAAACAAGCGAACGACGGTTTCCCTCTCACCTGCCTGGTTGCACAAGAGTGGGTCCGGTTTTGATCTTCCGATTGCCTTGGGGCTACTGGTTGCCCAAGGAGTAATTCCGCAAGGACGATTAGATGGTCAAATAGTGATGGGTGAGTTGGCACTGGATGGCGCGATTCGCTCCGTGCGTGGAGTTTTACCTGCCCTCCTGGCCGCACAAGAGGAAGGGATCCTCTCCGCGGTTGTTCCCTTCGCAAATCGTCTAGAGGCGCTGAGCGTCGGCCGAGTTAACTCCATTGCATTCGCCGATTTATCCCAGCTCCTCACTTATATTCACGATGGCCTTTTGCCAGATTATGGCGAGGCTCCACAATCTCAAGAGGGAGCAAATCTCCTAGATCTCAGTGAAGTTGCTGGACAGAGAGGCGCTCGCGATGCTCTCGAAGTATCCGCCATTGGAGGGCATCACCTGTTGCTTATCGGTCCACCGGGAACCGGAAAGACGATGCTCGCTGAAAGGATTCCGACGATTCTGCCTCCACTGACTCAAAGTGCGGCGCTAGAAGTTGCTGCAGTTCACTCGGTAGCTGATCGAGGAGTGGAGCGGCCATTGCTCTCTCGTCTTCCACCTTTTGTCGCCCCGCACCACACAACGACCGCGACCGCGATGATTGGAGGGGGAGCACACGCAATAAAACCCGGTGCTTGTTCTCTCGCTCACGGTGGAGTTCTCTTCATTGATGAGGCTCCGGAATGTAGTCCTGGCGTGCTAGATGCCCTTCGCCAACCTTTAGAGTCTGCGATCGTTTCGATCTCTCGAGTCACGGGGACAGTTCATTTCCCCGCGAATTTTCTCCTCGTCCTCGCCGCGAATCCTTGCCCGTGTGGGAGATTTACCGGGAAAGGTCGGGGGTGCACCTGCTCTTCAGTCCAGATTAGACGATACTTGCAACGCCTCTCGGGTCCACTGTTGGATCGGATCGATATCCGTAGCTTTGTAGAAGCGCCTTCGCGGCTAGACCTTGCATCTAACGAGCCGGGTGAATCGAGTGAGGTTGTGAGAACTCGAGTGATTTCCGCCCGCAGGATTGCCGAAGAGAGATTTAAGAATGAAGCGTGGTCGCTTAACTCCAAGATTCCAGCTAGTCAACTGCGTGAACGTTATCGAGTGAGAAAAGATGGATCTGCATTCCTCCACGCCGAACTTGATCACGAACGGTTGAGTGCGCGCGGCTATCACAAGGTCCTCCGACTGGCGTGGAGTATTGCCGATCGAAATGGCACGACGACTCCTGGATTAACTGAAGTTGAAGCGGCATATCAATTGCGACGTGGAATTGATGCGGCATGACTGAAAGCGAATCAAGCGCTCACCTCGCGCTCTTGGCCCTCTTTGAAGGCGGAAATGAATATTGGAGTAGCGAATACCTCCACTTTGGGGCAGAAGAACTACTAGCAAGAATTGCAGCGGGAAGTTACGCAGAGTACAAGAGGAGCGGCTGGAAATTAAGCAGCACTCTTCAATCAATGGATCGGAGCGCACTCCTCGCACAGATCCACGAATGCAATGCATTTCTCCTTACCCGCCACGATGAGGATTGGCCGACATGCCTGAATGATCTAAAGGCACCACCCATTGCCCTTGTTTGTAGAGGAACTCGTAGTGTGCTCGCTGATCTCGCTCAATCTCTTTCAATTGTTGGAACTCGGAATCCGACTGATTACGGAGTTCGCGTTGCGGGAGACTTTGCCGCAGGCGCAGTGGATAGAGGTTGGATCGTGGTGAGTGGGGGCGCTTATGGAATAGATACAGCAGCGCATCGCGGTGCGATACTCGCGGAAGGTCAGACCATCGCAATTCTTGGCTCAGGGGTCAATACAGTTTTCCCGAGCGGCAATGAACGACTCTTCAGAGAGATAATGGAGAACGGTCTACTGGTTTCCGAGGTACTGCCAAATGTACACGCGATTCCGGCTCGGTTTTTGATTCGCAATCGCTTGATCGCCGCTATCTCACGGGCAACGGTTGTGGTCGAGGCGGCGTTCCGAAGCGGTTCGCTGCGCACCGCTCGCGATGCAGCAGAAATTTTTAGACCTGTCATGGCGGTACCAGGGCCTATTACGTCTCCTACAAGTGATGGGTGTCATCGCCTGATTGGCGAACGGAGTGCCGAGATCGTTACATCAGTTGCGGATTTGATGGAGTTGGTCGGCCCTTTAGCTGAATGATGGGAGACTATGCCAATGACAACAGAGCACCGCGCCGGCTTTGTAGCGGTAATCGGACGCCCGAACGTAGGTAAGTCCACGCTTGTTAATGCACTCGTTGGCAAGAAGATCGTGATCACGTCAGCTCATCCCAACACCACCCGAAATCCTATCCGCGGAATTATTTCACGCCCCGATTTCCAGATGATCTTGGTCGATACCCCCGGTATCCATAAACCAAAGACCCTGCTCGGAACGCGTCTCAACGCGATGGTCCAAGAGAACCTTGAATCAGTTGATGCAGCCCTGCTGTGCCTTCCCGCCGATGAAGCAATCGGTGCAGGGGATGAGTACATCGTGAAGCAGTTGGGCCATATCCGCCACCTATATATCGCGGTAACCAAGGTCGATACGGCGAAGAATGATGACCTCATATCGAAACTCGTTGAGATATCGAACTTCGTTACCAAGACAGGTATTACTGTCGACGAGATCGTTCCGATCTCAGCTAAGAACCTTGAGCAGACCGACCTACTACTGGATCTCCTCGTGAAGGCACTGCCTACATCTCCTTCGCTCTACCCCGAGGATATTGATACCGATCAGGCAGCAGAGCTGCACATCACCGAGTTAATTCGCGAGGCTGCTATCCAGGACTTATATGAAGAGCTACCGCACTCTGTCATGGTCACGATTGATGAGATGAGCAAGCGCGAAGGCAAGAACTTCTACGACATTCACGCGACGATCCATGTAGAGCGAGATTCACAGAAGTCGATCATCATCGGCCCCCAAGGAAGTCGCCTTAAAGATATTGGAATGCGCGCCCGAGCGGGAATCGAAACATTTCTTGACGCAAAGACCTACTTAGGTTTGCACGTCAAGGTTTCCAAGGAATGGCAGCGCGATCCAAAAGCCTTAGCTCGACTTGGATTTACTGAGTAACTCTTTTTCTGCTCGCGTAATACGAACCGATCATGACCAGTGGCAGTCCAATAACGATTCCAGTAGTCAGTTTCTCGTGAAGGACAATCACTCCAAGTAAGACTGCGACTCCAGTATTTACATAGGCGACCAGGGATGCTCGAGCGTTCCCAATATCTGCCAGCACCTTAAAGAAGAGTACGAAGCAGATTGCGGTTGGGAAAATTCCCAGCGCAATTACTGAATAAATTGAATTAGGTCGAAGGTGATGTTGTGGCCATTGTGCGATTGCAAATGGAAGATACACAATCGCGGCGGTCGCCATGGCCAATCCGTTGACAGCGGCTCCATCGAGGTGTGGTGCCTTTGCCCGGATCAAAGCAGGGGCGATGGAGTAACCGATCGCAGCAAGTAGAAGCATCAGAATGGCGGGTGTATTTACTTTGCCCTGCAGGCTCTCGATCCCCACCACCAAGCAGATTCCGACAAATCCCACTGCCAATCCAATAAGTCGGGTGGAGTGCCAAACTGATTTATCTCCAAGCGCACCATTAAGCAGCGTTGCCCAAATGGCAACGGTCGCAATTAAGAGTGCCGCTAATCCTGAGTTGATCTTCGTTTCACCTTGGCTAATTAAGCCCCATGGTCCGACCATCTCGATAATCCCATAGGCGATGATCCACTTGAGCTCTTTAAGCGCGGGCTTTAGAACACCACGTTGAGCTGCGTAAGGAATTAAGAGGGCGGCGCCAATTGCGACGCGAGAGAAGACAACAAATGCCGGAGTAAATTGACCGGGAGCAACTGCTACGCGAATCAGAAGGTAAGGAACTCCCCAGAGGACTCCGGTTGCCCAGAAGTAGATCCAACTAGTGCGCTTCACCAGTTGACCGTGGCGTCGCGGAGTACGCGATACTTTTCCAGAACATGTGGCGTTGGTGAGTTCTGCACGTGAGTGACCTTACCTAAATCCCATTGCGGGGCGGAGCCCAATAAGGCCCACGCAGCCTGCCTTGCTGCTCCATCTGCAACATATTCACCAGCAGGAGGAATTATCACCTCGCGACCAAAGAGTGCGGATGCGATCTGAGCCACTGCGGGGTTCTTCGCCGCTCCACCAACCAAGAAGATGCGATTAATCGCTACGCCCTCTGCTTCGAGGGCTGCAACTGCATCGGCAAGACCGCAGAGCATTCCCTCGATCATCGCACGCGCGATTGATTCAGGATTGGAGTTGTTGAGGTTCATCCCCGCAAAGACGCCTGTTGCGTCGGGTCGATTAGGGGTGCGCTCGCCCTCAAAGTAGGGCAGCAGCGTCAATCCGAGTGCACCTGCAGGGGCGTTGAGAGCGAGTTCCGAGAGGCGATCAAAGTTCACGCCCAAGATGCGCGCCGCAGCATCGAGAATTCTGGCAGCGTTGAGAGTGCAGACCAGTGGAAGATAATTTCCAGTTACATCGGCGAAGCCTGCGATGGTTCCCGTTCCTTCATGGGTCGGGGTTGTTGACACCGAGAATGCAGTCCCGCTCGTGCCAAGGGAGACGACAACATCCCCAGGCTGGGCTTGCACACCAAATGCTGCTCCCGCGTTATCACCTGTACCCGCACCGATGCGGACTCCGCTTGGTGTCACTCCGCCAAAGTCGCTACTTGCAACAATGCGTGGCAGGTAGATATCGCGATCGCTATGCAGCGCAAGTGCCAGAATGTCGCGACGATAGGTTGAAGTGACCGAATCAAAGTAGCCGGTGCCTGAAGCGTCACTGCGATCTGTGAAGAGCTGCTCGAAGTTCTCTGCTCCCTGCAACTTCCACGAGAGCCAGTCATGGGGGAGAGCGATTGCCGCGATCTTGCCAGCCAACTCCGGCTCATGATCAGCCATCCAACGCACCTTGCTAGCCGTAAATGAGGCGACGAGAACCGATCCAGTGGCATCGGCCATCGCCTGACCGCCACCGATCTCGTGGTTAAGGTCGTTGGCTGCGCTCGCCGAACGGGTGTCGTTCCAGAGAAGGGCGGGACGAATAATCTCCCCAGCGCTATCAAGCGCGACGAGACCATGCTGTTGGCCACCGACCGAGATCGCCGCGACGTCATCGAGACCACCTGCGGCTTTTAGGGCCTCCTGGAGGGCGATCCACCAGCTTTGGGGATCTACCTCAGTTCCATCCGGGTGAGGGGCGCGACCCTCACGGATCAGTGCGCCGCTCTCGGCATCTCGGATGACGACTTTTACTGACTGGGTCGATGAATCTACGCCTGCAACTAGGGCCATGGCGCAAGGGTAGACTGCGCCAGTCAGCGTTGACCACAGGCGGGAGCCTCTTCCCGTTATTCGAGATTTGATCTGGAGTTACATAAATGCGTTTTGGAGTCCTCACAGGTGGCGGAGATTGCCCAGGCCTAAATGGCGTTATTCGTGCGGTAGTTCGCAAGGGTGTTAAGGAGTACGGATACGACTTCGTCGGCTTCCGCGATGGCTGGAAGGGTCCGCTAGAGGGACTCACTATGCCTCTAGACCTCACCACGACCCGAGGCATTCTGCCTAAGGGCGGAACCATCCTCGGCTCCTCACGCACCAACCCTTTCAAGATCGAGGGCGGCGTCGAGAAGATTCAAGAGAATTTGAAGAACTTGGGCATTGATGCGCTTATCGCGATCGGCGGCGAGGATACCCTCGGAGTTGCTACCAAACTCGATGCACTTGGCGTAAAGGTCATCGGAGTTCCAAAGACGATCGATAATGATCTCAACAACACCGACTACACATTTGGATTTGATACCTCTGTAAATATTGCGATGGAAGCGATTGATCGCCTCCACACGACTGCAGAGTCACACCACCGCGCTCTCGTCGTAGAAGTCATGGGACGTCACGCCGGATGGATCGCACTCCATGCTGGTATCGCAGGTGGAGCAGCCGCAATTTTGATTCCTGAAGTGAAGTTCTCGACCGACAAGGTCGCCGAATGGGTTAACTCTCGCTTCGCAGATGGCTTTGCTCCCATCATCGTTATTGCTGAAGGCGCTATCCCACAAGATGGCGATATGAAGGTTAAGGATCAGACACTCGACTCCTTTGGACACGTCAAGCTCTCCGGAATCGGCGATTGGCTCGCTGAAGAGATTGAGGCGAAGACCGGAAAAGAGACTCGCACAGTCGTCCTCGGACATATCCAACGCGGCGGCAGCCCAACAGCCTTCGATCGCGTTCTCTCAACTCGCTTTGGTCTTGCTGCAATCACCGCGGCACACGAAGGCAATTGGGGCACCATGGCTGCTCTGCATGGAACGAAGATTGAGATGGTTCCACTTGCATCAGCAACAGGCGAGCTCAAGCTCGTAGATCCTTCACGTTACGCAGAATCCGAGGTCTTCTTCGGATAATTAGTCGTCGCACCGACCTCTAACCTCCCTAGGCTCCTCTTATGACGAATCTCGATACCCTATTTACGCCTGGACTCATTGCGGCACAACAGCCGCAATGGCCAGGCGGAGCAGATGGCGAAGCCGTTGCTAAGGCGGTTGCTGAATTAAAGAAGTTGCCGCCACTTGTATTCGCAGGAGAGTGCGACAACCTCAAAGCAAAAATTGCCGAAGCGCAAGCAGGAAGAGCTTTCTGGTTGCAGGGTGGAGATTGCGCTGAGACCTTCGCATCAGCAACTGCTGATTCGATTCGCAATCGCATTAAGACCATTCTGCAGATGGCTGCTGTCTTGCAGTACGCCTCATCACTTCCAGTAATTAAAGTCGGACGTATGGCCGGGCAGTTTGCCAAGCCACGCAGCAACGACACCGAGACACGTGATGGAGTTACTCTTCCGGCCTACCGCGGCGATGCCGTAAACGATATTGAGTTCACTGCTGAGTCACGCCAGCCCAATCCACAACGCTTAGTTCAGGTTTATAACACCTCTGCCGCAACTCTCAACTTAGTGCGTGCATTTACTCAAGGTGGCTTTGCCGACTTGCGACAGGTGCACGAGTGGAATAAAGGCTTTGCCAATGATCCGCGCTTTGGGCAACGCTACGAGCAGATGGCCAATGAGATCGGCCGCGCACTTAACTTCATGACCTCCGCAGGTGTAGACCCTGAAAGTTTCAAGAAAGTTGATTTCTACTCCAGCCACGAAGCGCTGATTCTTGAATACGAAAAGGCCCTCACCCGCATCGACTCACGTACCGGCAACGCCTACGACGTTTCGGGTCACATGGTCTGGATCGGGGAGCGCACTCGGCAGCTCGATGGCGCCCACGTAGATTTCGCTGCAAAGATTCACAATCCGATCGGAATTAAGCTCGGACCTAAGTCGACGCCAGAAGATGCCTTGACGATGATCAAGATTCTCAACCCCACCAACGAACCTGGTCGGCTCACCTTCATCACCCGCATGGGTGCGGGTCTCGTCCGCGAGAAGTTACCGACACTTGTTAAGGCAGTGACGGAATCAGGAGCCAATATTCTCTGGGTCTGCGATCCGATGCACGGCAATACCTACGAGGCACCGAGCGGCTACAAGACGCGCCGCTTTGACGATGTGCTCGATGAGGTTCGTGGCTTCTTTGAGGTACACAAGGCGCTTGGTACCCACCCTGGCGGCATCCACATCGAACTCACTGGTGACGATGTCACCGAGTGTGTCGGTGGAGGAGAGCAAATTTCCGAAGAGGATCTTGCACATCGCTACGAGACCGCGTGCGATCCGCGTTTGAATCACACGCAATCGTTGGAGTTGGCGTTCCTTGTCGCAGAGATGTTGCGCGACCGCTAAAAATCCAGGTCTATCTATTGCGGGCTTCCTGAATTAGGCTACCCGAATGCTCCTGACCGCCAGTATGAAGACGCCGGTTGGCTCACTTCAACTTATTGCACATGAGCATGTGCTGTTGGCAGCCGGTTGGGGACCACTGCGCGAATTGAGCGCACGCCTTGATAAATCTGATTACGACTTAGGCATGAAGTCAGCTAAAGAGATTCCAATCATCTCTGATCTCATCAAAGATTATTTCGACGGAGATTTCGCAGCCCTCAATGGAATCAAGGTGCGTCAGCCAGGAGCGGAATTTTCGCAAGCCGTTTGGAAAGCAATGCGCAAGATTCCTGCTGGTAAGACGATGAGTTATGCAGAGTTGGCATCCCGTGCTGGTTCGCCTGCCGCTGTGCGCGCAGCTGGAAGTGCTTGCGCACGAAATCTGATAGCTCCCATTGTCCCTTGCCATCGTGTTGTAAAAACCGGGGGAGAGTTAGGCAATTACGCCTACGGCATGCACTTCAAAGAGGAGTTACTACGCTTTGAAGGCGCGCTCCACTAACTCTGGCAGTACGGAATTCACTGTGGCAATTTGCGCAGCGCTCACATCCAAATGAGTAACAAGACGCAGGGTTGTGGGGCCAACTGTGCTCGCCAGGATTCCAGCCTTCTTTAACTCGCCGTTGATATCTCCTGCAGAGATTGCAGAGCCTGTGAGATCCAAGATGACAATATTTGTATCAACTTCACTTGGGTCCACCACTGCGGGCGCAACGGCGTGAACTGCACTGGCCAGCGAGCGAGCATGCTCGTGATCGATTGCGAGGCGTTCGATATTGTGGTCTAGCGCGAAGTGACCGGCAGCAGCCAGCATCCCAATCTGTCGCATTCCAGCGCCATAACGTTTCCGCCAGATACGCGCACTGGCAACGCGCTCCTTATTTGAAAGCATCACAGAGCCAACCGGAGCCCCCAAACCTTTGGAGAGACAGACCGAAACTGTGTCGAAGTACTTTCCGTACTCGAGAAACGAAACACCCGATGCGACATGAGCATTCCAGATGCGCGCACCATCGAGGTGCATGAAGAGCCCCATCTGCAGAGAGGCCTCGCGCAAGGTTCTGATCTCATCGATTAATTGAACTGTTCCGCCGCCGAAATTGTGAGTGTTCTCAACCGCAATTGCCGTAGTTGAAACTTGATAAGGACCTGAATCGGGTCGAGCAATGCGGAGAGGATCGGCGGCAACGAGAGCGCCACGAGGTGACTCCCAAGTTCGAGTAGTGATTCCACTGAATGCTGCTCCGGCGCCTAGCTCGGCACGTACGATATGAGAGAACGTTTCAGTGATTAACTCTTCGCCCGGTTTTACCAATTGGCGAATAGCGAGTTGGTTGGCCAATGAACCGGTTGGAGTGAAGAGCCCCGCTTCAAATCCAAAGAGTGCTGCAACCCGCTCTTCCAGTGAATTAGCGGTGGGATCATCGCCGTAGACATCATCGCCTACTTCGGCGCGCATCATGGCAGCGCGCATCTCCTCGCTTGGTTTGGTTACGGTATCGGAGCGGAGATCAATCATGAGGCAATCTTCTCATGGTCCGGCGGGAGAACTGGGGCATCCGGCTCGTCGTAGAGGATCACTAGATAGAGCCCGACCATCATGCAGATGCCGCCGATGACGATTCTCCACGTTAAATGCTCATGAGCTAGTGCGATGCCGAAGATGGCGGCGAAGATGTATTCCATCGTGAGCACGATCCCAACGCTGGTTCCTGACATAAATGACTGCGCCCACGTTTGTACGATGAAGGCGAAGGCACTGGCAAATATCGCGCAGTAAATAACAACTGCCCAAACCCCTTGGTCGTGAGGAGCATGAAATCCGCTCTTGAGAGAGCCGAGGAGCGCTATAACGCCGACAGTGGCCATCTGGATCATCGTGAGAGCGTAAGAGTCTCGGTTGGGACTCCAACGACTCAATGCAATTATGTGCAGTGCAAAGCTGAAGGCCGCGATCAACACGAGAAATTCACCTCGCCCAATACTGAGACCATGCAACGAGAGAACTCCCATACCGATCGTCGCCAGGCCCACTGCGAACCACTGGATCTTCGAGATGTGGTGCCTGAAGAACATCGCTCCAATAAGTGGCGTAAAGACTGCATAAAGCCCAGTTATAAATCCAGTCTTTGCAACGGTGGTGAGGGTGAGGCCGAAGGTCTGGAAGATATATCCGGAACCTAGAAGTACTCCGGCGCCTACCCCGCGCAAGAGGAAGCCGCGGTCGATGTGGCGAAATGATTGGGGGCGCAGCGCCGCCATGAGTAGTGCAGCAACGATGAAGCGCCAGGCTAGAAATGAATTGACATCGATGCGGTCCAGCGAGTTCTTCATGATTGCAAAGGTGCTACCCCAAACCACTGCAACCGAGAGAAGTAGAACTGTTGGGATTGATTTATGAGTTTTAAAATTCACTTCTTCTTGGATCTCATCTTTTTGAGCAAGGTGATTTCAGAGCCGTGCTCTGGTTCCTGCCCGGGAGTTTCAAGAATGAGCGGTGCATTTACTACCGCAGGGTGCGCAATCAACTCTTCAAATGCCTTGAGACCGATCTCTCCATCACCCAGATTTTGATGGCGATCTTTGAGCGCGCCGCAAACATCCATCGAGTCATTGGTATGGATGAGTTTGATTCTCTCAATGCCAACCAGCGAGACCAAAAGATCTAAGGTCTCAGTCATCCCACCCTTCTTAGCGATGTCGTGACCTGCTGCAAAGACGTGACAGGTATCGAGGCAGACTCCCACCTTTGGATGCCACTCAAGAGCCTCGAAGTACATTAAGAGATCATCAAGTTTCTTGACGAGCGATTGCCCTTGGCCCGCGGTTGGCTCCAGCAGCAGCCACGGGTCATCTTCCTTCAACTTTTTAAGGACTGGCATTATGCCTTTGTTGATCTGCTTCCAGGCCGTAGGTACGTGGTTAACATCGACGGCGGAGCCGGTGTGGATTACTGTTCCTAACGCACCGATTTCCCGGGCTCGCTTTAGCGAGTAGGCAGTTGATGCAACGGAATTCTCATACGTTGCAGCTGTCGGTGAACCGAGGTTGATCAAGAAAGGTGCATGCACGTAGGTATGAATATCGAGTTCGCCTGCGCGGTCACGAAAAGCCGTGTCAGCTGAAAGATTTGCCTCCGGCATTGCCCATCCACGAGGGTTAGATGCGAAGACCTGTATTGCCTCTGATCCGGTAGTGAGCGCGTATTCAATCGAGCGCTTGGCCATTCCGCCTGAAGTGGGGGTGTGCGCGCCAATACGCGGAGCGGTGCGGGGAGTTGCTGCTGGACTCATGGCGAGAGCCTACCCGAGGGTTATAACCACCGTGCTGCCGCGCTTGACCGAGGTTCCGACCTTAGGAGAGACGTTGGTGACGTGTTTTCCATTGCCAATTTTTCGAACAATCACCTTGAGTTGGAGGTTCTCGAGCTCTTTGGTTGCATAGCTGCCCGAGAGCGAATAGACGTTAGGGATGTAGACATTTGCGGCACCTTTGGAGACGACGATGGTTACCGTAGAACCTGGAGCTACCGGCGCAGTCCCATCCGGCATCTGCGACATCACGCTCCCTGTCGCGATGGTGTCGCTATATGCAAATGTTTGATTGACGGTTAACCCAGCTGCTGTTAATTCGCTCTGCGCTTGGTCACTTGTAAGTCCGACGTAATTTGAGATCGTGATCGGAGCGTTCGGATCCGTAGATACCGGTGTCGGAGTCGCGCTCAGCGTTGGAATTGGAGTTGGGGTGGGTGTTGGCTCTACTGGCGTCCCCTCAGAGATGGTCAGTGCCACCGTTCCACCGCGCTTTAGCCTTGCGCCACCGCCAGGTGATGAGGAGATTACTTCTCCCTTAGGAACACTGGAGTCGAACTCTCGTTGCGCCACCACAGTCTGCATTCCGATATTCGAAAGCGTGCTCGTTGCATCCTTCAGATTCATTCCCACGACTGATGGCAACGAAATCCCATTCACCGGCCATGCCAACTGGTAGAGACCACCTGCGACCACCAGCATGAGGATGATGAAGGCGATGTAACGATTGCGCTGCACGCGTTTTGAAGTCTTGCGCTTTTTTGCAGCCGGCTTCGGCAGAACTAGAGGTGCCTCTAACTTACCTTCGGGGATGAAGGTGGGCTTCTTCTCTTCCCTCTTTATATGGGTAGGTTCAGTGAAGTTGCGCACCTTGGTAACTAAAGTGCTTCCGATGCGAACCTCTGGGCGAGCACTCTTGCGCTTCGGTGTTGGCGGTTGCGGAGGCAAATCTAGATCCAAAGTGAGTTGAGAGCGTTTGGGATCTAAATCGATTTGAAGCTGGGTCAGCTCCTCGAGTAGTTCGGCCCCATTGCGCTGCCGCTGATCTGGATTGTGTGCGGTGGCGCGAAGAACCAATGTGTCGAGCGCAGGAGGAATCCCAGGTTGCAGGAGCGAAGGCGCGGGAACCCGTTCATTAACGTGCTTGAGTGCAATCTGAATCGGTGTCTCACCATCAAAAGGTTTTACACCTGTGAGAAGTTCGTAGAACATAATTCCGAGCGAGTAAATATCGCTGCGCGCATCGGATATCCCTCGTTCCACCTGCTCGGGGGATAAGTAAGAGACGCTCCCGAGGACGATGCTCGATTCGACAGTCAAGGTGCCACCTAGAGTGGCGCCTCGGGCCAGTCCAAAGTCGGCGATCTTTATCCTTCCCTCTTTGGAGATCAAGATATTGTCTGGTTTGAGGTCACGGTGATTGATGCCGAGGCTATGGGCCTGTGCAAGTGCGCTGACGACTGGGATGGCGTAGTGCAAGAGCTCCTGCGGTGTCAGGCGGCCGCGCTCTACGAGCAGTTCACGCAGAGTGAAGCCATCGATATATTCCATGACGATAAAGACGGCGGGAGTGCCGCCCTCATTCCAGCCTTGGTCCTGAATGGAGACGATGTTGGGGTGGGAGAGCGAGGCGATCGCCTTGGCCTCTCGGATAAAACGATTTACAAACTCCTCATCATTGGCGAGGTGAGGATGCATAATTTTGACGGCGACCAAGCGATCGAGTCGTTGATCCGTCGCCTTGTAGATAGAGGCCATCCCACCGGCCGCTATGAGCGACAAGAGCTCGTAGCGGTTATCGATTATTTCGCCGGATAGATCAGACACGCTTAAATTCTAGAGGTTAATTCAAACCATTCAGGTGGAAATCAGCGGCGTCCCGTGTGCCTTCTTCGACGAAGTGCATACGTTGGTGCTCTAGAAAGGTCAGCATCTGCTCTTCGATCTGGAATCCATCACGCGCCAGCACCCGGCGCAGGCCAACGATAGGTTCGAGGTCAATCCAGATTTTTGTCTCGGCGAACTCTCGGATTGCCCTTTGGCCCGAGCCGACCCCCTCAAGGATGAGGAGTTTCGTTGGTGGAATAACCAACTCTGCACCGGGTCGATCTGCACTCCAGTCGTAACTTCGAGTTTGGACCACAGTTTGTTCGAGGTGGCCGCGGGCAATAGCAATCAATTTCTCGGTGAGCGCAGCTCCCAGGGGATCGCTCCATCCGTCGTAGAGATCATCCATATGTACAACCTGCACGGAAGTTTTCTCTTCGTACTCCGCGGCCATAAATGCTGCAAGAGTTGTTTTACCTGCACCCGCGACTCCATCAATTGTGATGATCATCTATTTCACGGCGCTCTTTTCGAGATTAGCGATTCGCAACCAGCGCTTCCATCCTCCGATAGCGAGCAGAACGAAGATGAAGTACAGGATCGAAGTCAGGTAGGACTTTCCGTGCCAGAACTGATAGGTGTAAACGCCATCAACCACAAACCAGAGCGGCCATGCCTCATAGCGCTCTACGCACATGAGGACTTGTGCGATACAACTTCCCACAAATCCGAAGGCATCCGTAAGAGAAGCGGCTGCACCGATGTGAAGCAGTAATGGATAAAGAGAGAACCAGGCTATGGCGTATCCGATGATCCAATAGATATTAGTTTTTAATGAGAGCTTGGCAGGCTTCGCGCCCTTTGGCCCCCAGCCAAACCAGCCCCATATACCACCCGCGACAAAAACAAATTGGAGGAGCGCGCTCGCGTAGTACTTTTGTTCAAAGAAGAGTCCCGCGTATAAAAGACTGCTGATATTCCACCACGGCCAGGTAACGCGTGGGCCAAATATCCCGTAGGCGACTCCGACCACCGAGGTGATAAAGGCGAAGAATTCCAGATAGGTGAGTTGGTAACCCCAAGCCGTGAACATAACGGACATTACTGCGTGATTTATAGAATGCATGATTGAACCCCTTCCGCAGTTCGCATTACCGAACTGGTCATACGGTCGACCTGGCGATCAGGTCCTCTCAGCCACAACTAGCGGCTCCCGTTGCTGTAACTCTAGCGCGCTCTTACCGCCTGCACATATGCAGGGAGGGCTACCTTGATGCGTCGCCAGGTCGAGGTAGTAGCGCGATGGGTGAAGATCTCGTAGTTGATCTTCTCGACCTCATCCACGATCCCGCAGTAGAGCTCCGATGCTGCGTTAATGCATGGTTGGCTCACCACATCTAGGAGTTTGATACCTGCTGCGGCTTCACTCTGTAGGCGTCGCACGCGCTCAATTTGGAAGATGAGCGCGCTCTTGATCTCTGGAGTCAGTTGCTTCGCAGCCAACATTTCGGGGGTGACCCCGCAGGCGGCGAGTTCATCGAGCGGTAGATAGATCCGTCCTCGATCAAGATCTTCGCTGACATCGCGGATGAAATTTGCGAGTTGAAAGGCGACACCCAGCTTCTCTGCAGCGGCATAGGCGTCAGGATCAGTTGCACCCAAAATGGGAACCATCTGTAGCCCGATTACCGCGGCGCTTCCGTAAACGTACTCGGAGAGATCCTCGAAAGTTTGATAATGAGTGACAGAGAGATCCATCTCCATGGAGTGCAAGAAGGCTTCAAAGAGTTCGATAGGAATGTTGAATCGATTGACTGTGTCGACCAGCGCTCGGCCGACATGATCTTTACTCGTCCCACTGCGGATGTCGCTCAGCACTCCTTCGCCCCAATTCTTTAGGAGCGCTGCCTTCTCTTCAATCGACAGCGTTGAGGCAAGATCATCGACAATCTCGTCGGCATAACGTGCAAAACCGTAGAGGGCATGAACGTGCGGACGCTTAGCTTTAGGCAAGAGCAGGGTTGCGAGGTAGTAAGTCTTGCCGTGAAGAGAGTTAAGCCGCTTGCACTCGGTATACGAGGCGCGCAGATCTGGATCTAGGATCCCGGCAGCGGTTAACTCATCCACGTTACTTAATAGCTCCTACGATCCGCTCTGCGGCGAGGCGACCTGAGATCAAAACCATCGGCACTCCAACTCCCGGTTGTGTTCCCGAACCAGCAAAGACAACATTCTCAAAGCCAACTGCCATATTGCGTGGTCTAAAAGGGCCGGTCTGGAAGAAGGTATGTGCGCTAGCGAATGGTGCACCGCGCTCCATACCTTGCTCCCGCCAATCGAGGGGAGTAGTTAACTGCTCGACCTCAATCGAATCGGCGAAGCCTTCGTAACCACGCGCCTCCATAACGCGGAGCATTTCATTGCGATAGCGCGGACCTTCAACTTTCCAGTCGATATTGGCGTCGAGGTTGGGAGTTGGGAAGAGGATGTAATACGAGGAATGACCTTCGGGTGCAAGCGATGGATCGTCGTAAGTCGGGATTGTTACTAGCAAGCTGGGATCCGTCATCAAAGTCTTCTTTGTGATCAGCTCATCAAAGACGCCCTCCCACGACTTACCAAAGTGGATGTTGTGGTGGGTAAGGTGGTCGTACTTCTTCTTCGTACCGACGAGCAAAGTTACGCACGATGGAGAGTACTTGAGGGTCTTTACACGTCGCGGGGTGGAACCAAGCAGGTCGCGATAAGCCACTGGGAGATCAGGATTCAAAATAAAGGTATCTCCGGTTATGCGCTGCCCATCTTCAGTCAGAACCGCAGTGGCACGACCGTTGCTATGTTCCACCGAAGTAACGGTGGTGTTGTATTTGAAAGTAACTCCGTGCTTTTGTGCAGCTGCAGCTAGGGCGCGAGGAACGGCATGCATTCCGCCCTTGGGGAAGAAGACGCCGTTGACCGAATCCATGTATGCGATCACCGCGTATAAAGCTAGGGCTTGTTGTGGGCTTACTCCGGCATACATAGCCTGGAATGAGTACACCTTCTGAGTGCGCTCATCCTTGAGAAATTGGTTGACCTTAGGTGCGAGATGGCGGAAGGCGCCGAGTCCAACGAGCTTGGCAAGATTGGGGGTCAACAAATTAAGTGGTGAATCAATATTGCGGTCGATAAAGTCGTTCATCTCGTACTTGTATAACTTGGTTACAAAGTCGACGTACTTTCCGTAACCAATTGCCTCACTAGGGCTGATCTTGGTAGCGATCTCTTCTTGCATGCGTTTTGTATCGGCGTGCACATCTAACTGAGTGCCGTCATGATAGAAAGCGCGATAGAGCGGATCGACAGGAACGAGTTCGAGCCAATCCTTCATATCTTCACCGACGCAGGCGAGTGCATCTTGAATGAGCGATGGCATCGTAAGTACAGAAGGACCAGTATCGAAGGAGTAGCCATCACGCTGCAGGAGGCCATTGCGACCACCTGGAACAGACTCCCGCTCTACAACGGTGACCTTCCGTCCCGCTCCCGCCAAACGAAGGGCAGCGCTGAGACCGCCAAGGCCCGCTCCAACGATGACGACGTGATCACTCTTGCCCTTTACCTGACGCACACAATCCCCTTTGATTTATGCAGTTCGCTGCGTGGCCGCGATGGCCATCTCTTCGAGAAGAGCGACTGCAGATGGCGTAATTCCACCAGTAGTCAGCGCATTGTGCGCTTTGAAAGTCATCTCTTCAATAATGGTTTCCAGCTCAGCAAGAGCGCCTGTCTCGACGATGATGCTGCGCAAGGTTTCGATCTGCGCGAGATCTAAATCTTTACGTCCAAAGAGTTGGAGAAATTCTGTGCGTTGGATCACGTTTGCTTTGGAAAGCGTTGTTGCCACAAGAACTGTGCGCTTACCTTCGCGGAGGTCATCGCCAGCAGGCTTGCCCGTCTTCTCTGGATCGCCAAAGACGCCAATGGCATCATCGCGCAACTGAAAGGCCTCGCCGAGAGGCAAGCCATAGTTGGAATAACTTTTGATAACTTGCGCCGAAAATTCGGGAGCGAGGCTCGCACCAAAGTGGAGCGGTCTTTCAATGCTGTACTTGCCCGATTTAAAGCGCGCTACTTTGAGCGAGCGCTCGACGCTCTCGCTTGCCAGAGCTTGTTCGTACATGTCGAGATATTGGCCGGCCATCAGTTCCACGCGCATCTCATCGTAAAAGGGGAGTGAGCGCAGGATGCTCTGTGCAGGAGCGCCTGATTCATGCAGAGCCTTTGCCGCCCAGACCAGAGCGAGATCTCCTAGAAGAATTGCGCTAGCCACACCGAATTGCGCGCTGCTGCCGTGTAAGTGTTCAGAATCGTGTAGAGCCTCAAATTGTTTGTGAATGGCCGGAGCGTTGCGGCGGGTGTCAGAAGCATCCATGACATCGTCATGGATCAGCGCACAGACGTGAACGAGTTCGAGGCTGGAAGTTGCCTTAAGAATTTCAGGCGAGAGCTCCCCACCCGCACCCAGGAATCCAATGGTGGCAAAGAGTGGGCGTAGCCGCTTACCGCTGTCGAGAAGGAAATGGCCGAGCGCGTCGGCCACTGGTTCGAGTTCGCTGCCGATTTCGCGCAGGTATTGCGATTCCCTCTCAAAAAACTCAGCGAGAGAGGCGTTGATAGCCCCGGTAAGTCCACGAATGCCATCAAAATCCACGCGGTAACGGTACCCTGCTTCGCTATGAACCCGAGAACTGAAAAGACCCCGACGTTCTCTATCGAACTCTTTCCGCCGAAGGATGAGTTAGGAGA
>Ga0208507_1000492_pt1 | contig 25277 bp, 22 predicted proteins | sample CryBogCBH12Aug01_FD_184626 | JGI IMG/M metagenome (GOLD analysis project Ga0208507, IMG submission 184626) | Freshwater microbial communities from Crystal Bog, Wisconsin, USA - CBH12Aug09.1 (SPAdes) (version 2) | ecosystem: Environmental > Aquatic > Freshwater > Lake | place: Crystal Bog... | reverse complement strand
TGTGGAACCCCGACTGGCTGCGCGATATCGAGAGCCTGATGCCGAAAGAGCAACTCGACAAGCTGACCAGAGCCCCGGACGGGGTGTGCTGGGGGTTGCGGCCCGGCAACAACCACTTCAGCCCCGAAAGCGGGCATCTGGCCGACGAACCCGCCGATGCCGGGCCCGTGGTGAACCCCGGGGACCCCGCAGGCTGGCATGATTTTCCCGAATTGGCGGGCGTCTCGCTGCGGCGGGCGCGGCGGATCGATGTGTGGCGCGATGCCACCAGCGGCTTGATCCACATCGACAGCGCCTTTCAGGACAGCGCGCCACGGCCCCCGCGCCCCGATGGCACCACCGCCCCGCGCGCCGCCGTGCACGAATACCGCCTGACCGCCACGCTCGATCCCGATACTCTGGCGCTGAAGAGCCTCGCGGCGGTGCCCTATGTGCTGCCCTTTGGTGAATGCCCCGGCGCGGTGGCGGGGGCGCTGGGCCTGATCGGCACGCCGCTGCGGGATATCCGCGAGACGGTGCTGGAGCGGCTGCGCGGCCCGGCTGGCTGCACCCATCTCAACGATGCGCTACGCGCGCTGGCCGAGGTGCCGATGCTGGTGGAGCAGCTCGCTGGCTAGAGCATCGCGCAAAAAAGTGGGGACCGGTTTTTTGCTTTAGCGATGCGACAACGGGGGCCTTAGTGTGCCTCCCCCGCCTTTTGCGGCATCAGCCATAGCGCAAGGGCAATCGCCGCCACCAGCACCGCGCTCGCCGCATCGCGCCCGAGATCGAGCCCGCCGTGCGAGAGCGGCTTGTCGAGGAAATCGCCCACCGTGGCGCCCAGCGGGCGGGTGAGGATGAACGCACCCCAGAACAGCCACACCCGGCTGACGCTCGTGCGCCACCACAGCAGCGCCAGCACCGCCAGCAACGCCCCAAACAGCCCTGCGCTGCCGAGATAACCGAGCGGCGTGGCGTCCGCCGTCCAGTCGCCCAGCGCCGTGCCCAGCGTTTGGCTGAAGGTGATGGTGATCCAGTAGAAAATCTCGGCGCGAGGCTCGGAAACGCTGCTCACCGACACCGTGCCCAAAACCAGCCGCCAGCCCACCAGCGAGGCCAGTACGCAGACCAGCAGGCTGGCCGAACCGCCCGCATAGCCGATGCCCAGACTGCGATCGAAGAAATCGGCGAGCGCGGTGCCAGCGGTGGTCGAGGCGAGGATGGCGGCCCAATAGAGCAGCGGATGAAAGCGCCGCGCCCGGATCTGCGCCACCACCAGCAGCACCAGCGGCGTGACAAACAGCGCGATGCCAGCCGCATAGCCAAAGGCATATTGCTGGGTGAAGAGATCGGCCCCGGTCTCGCCCAGCGTGGTGGCGAGGATCTTGATGATCCAGAAACCCAGCGTCACCGCGGGCACTTTGGTGAGCGCTTCCATGACAGGGTTTGCGCTTGTTTTCTGCGGCATGGCGGGAGTCCTGAGGATAAGGGGCCTTGGAGCAAGGGTCTGGAGGCTAAGGGTAAGGGCGGATACATGGGGTATGTGTCATGGCGATGTCAAAAATCGGCCGGTGGGATAGGATAGCGCTGGCATTGGCCCGGATCAGGGTGGGCATAATGTCGTGAGACTGTCATTATTCTTGCCGATAGCGACCGCGACACTACACCTGCCTCTGATTGCCTTTCCGCCAAACGCGGTCTAGTCCGCAAAGCCCGACCGATCTCCTTCCAGCCCGCCCTCTTCCCGCCAGCCCACAGAGCCCCGCGATGAGCGAAAACCCGCAGACCGACCGCACCCAGCAAGTGCGGATCATGCCCGCCTTCTCGCGCATGCTGCGCCTGCAGGCCCCCAGCCGCGCGGATATCATCGCGCTGTTGCTGCTGGCGGGGCTGGCGGCGATGGCGGTGCGCGGGGCGGAAGGCGTAGCTCAGCCGCTCAGCCATCTGCGGCTTTCGCCGGTCACCATCGATCCGGCCAATCTGCCCGGCTATGCGCTGCGCACCACCTTGCGAATGTTTGCCGCGCTGCTGGCCTCGCTATTGTTCACCCTCACCTATGCCACGCTGGCCGCGAAAAGCCGCTGGGCCGAGCAGATCCTGATTCCCGCGCTCGATATTCTCCAGTCGGTGCCGATTCTGGGGTTTCTGACGTTTACCGTCACCTTCTTCATGAACCTGTTTCCCGGGCAGATTCTTGGGGTGGAATGCGCGGCGGTGTTTGCCATTTTCACCAGCCAGGCCTGGAACATGGCCTTCAGCTTCTACCAGTCGCTCCGCACCATTCCCGAGGATCTGGCCGAGGTCAGCCAGGGCTTTGGCCTGTCGCCGGTGCGGCGCTTTTTGCGGCTGGAGCTGCCCTTTGCCACGCCCTCGCTGGTGTGGAACGCGATGATGTCGATGTCGGGCGGGTGGTTCTTCGTGGTGGCCGCCGAGGCGATCACCGTGGGCAATACCACCGTCACTTTGCCGGGTATCGGCTCCTACCTCGCGCTCGCCATCGAGCAGCGCAATTTCCACGCCGTCGGCTGGGCGGTGGGGGCGATGGGCGTGGTGATCCTCGCCTACGACCAGCTGGTGTTCCGCCCGGTGGTGGCCTGGGCCGACCGTTTCCGCTGCGAGCAGACCGCCAGCGCCGACCAGCCGCAGAGCTGGGCCTATGATGTGTTTCGCCGCACCGCGCTGTTCGAATGGGTGTTTCGCGTGTTCGAGCTGCCGGCGATGCTGCTGCTGCTGTTTGATCGCGGCTTGCAGCGCAAGGCCCCGGTCGCCGCCAAACCCAACCGGCTGCTGGAGCTGGTGTGGCAAGTGGCGGTGAGCGCGGGCGTGCTGTGGGCGGTGTGGGCGATCTATGATTATGTGCACCGCACGCTGACGCTGGCCGATGGCATCACCGCGATGGGCTATGCCTGCGTCACCTTGCTGCGGGTGCTGGTGCTGATTGCGCTGGCCAGCGTGATCTGGGTGCCGATCGGGGTGTGGATCGGGCTGCGGCCGGCCTGGGCCGAGAAGCTGCAGCCGATCGCGCAGTTTCTCGCCGCCTTCCCGGCGAATGTGCTGTTTCCGGTGTTTGTGATCGTGATTTTGCGCTGGCATCTCAATGTCGAGATCTGGCTCTCGCCGCTGATGATTCTGGGCACGCAATGGTATATTCTGTTCAACGTTATCGCCGGGGCCAGCGCCATCCCGAATGACCTGCGCGAGGCGGCGGGGATGTTTGGCGTGAAGGGCTGGCTGTGGTGGCGGCAGGTGGTGATCCCGGCGATCTTCCCCTATTACGTCACCGGCGCGCTCACCGCTTCGGGCGGCTCGTGGAACGCCAGCATCGTGGCCGAAATGGTCAGCTGGGGCCACGATAAGCTGACCGCCACCGGCCTCGGCTCCTATATCGCGCAGGCCACCATCGCCGGCGATTATCCGCGCGTGGCGCTGGGGATCGCGGTGATGTCGATCTTCGTGGTCACCCTCAACCGCACGCTGTGGCGGCCGCTCTATGCCTATGGCGAGCGCCGGATGCGGCTTAGCTAACGACCGGCCTGAACCGAGAGAGACGAAAGACCCATGGCCACCCAAAACGCCGCGCTCATCCGCACCCCCCTCCTCGAGGTGGAGCATCTGCGCCATTTTTATGGGCGCTCCACCAAGGGCACGCCGGTCATCGACGACGTCAACATGACGCTCTGCGAGAACGAAATCGTCGGCCTGCTGGGCCGCTCGGGCTCGGGCAAATCGACGCTGCTGCGCTCGATCGCCGGGCTCATTACCCCCGACGAGGGGCAAGTGCGCTTTCACCGCGACGCGGCGAGCAAGGCTCCCGACATCGCCATGGTGTTTCAAACCTTCGCGCTGTTCCCCTGGCTCACCGTGCTGGAAAATGTGGAGCTGGGGCTGGAGGCGCGCAAGGTGCCGCGCGAAGTGAGCCGCGAGCGCGCCATCGCCGCCATCGATCTCATCGGCCTCGATGGTTTCGAGAACGCCTATCCCAAGGAGCTTTCGGGCGGGATGCGCCAGCGCGTGGGTCTGGCCCGCGCCATCGTGGTCGACCCGACGCTGCTGCTGCTCGACGAGCCCTTCTCGGCGCTCGACGTGCTGACCGCCGAAACGCTCCGCACCGATCTGCTCGACCTGTGGTTTGAAGGGCGGATGCCGATCAAGGCGATGCTGATCGTGACCCACAACATCGAGGAAGCGGTGCTGATGTGCGACCGCATCCTCGTGTTCTCGGCCAACCCCGGCCGGGTGGCCGCCGAGATCAAGGTCGATCTGCCCCAGCCGCGCGACCGCCTCGACCCCGCCTTCCGCGCGCTGGTGGATGAAATCTACGCCCGCATGACCGCGCGCCCCATCGCCACCCAGCCCGCGCGCGACGGGATCTTCCCCGGCATGGGCATCGCCATGACCCTGCCGCGCGTTTCCACCAACAGCCTCGCGGGCTTGATCGAGGAGGTGGACGGCACCCCCTTCAACGGCGAGGCCAGCCTTTCCGATCTCGCCGAAACCGCCGACCTCGAGGTGGACGAACTGCTGCCCATCGCCGAATCGCTGCAATTGCTGCGCTTTGCCGAGCTGCGCGGGGCCGATTTCGTGCTGACCCCCGCTGGCCGCCAATATGCCGGGGCCGATGTGGACGCGCGTAAGGCGCAGTTTGCGCAGGCGCTGCTGGGCCATGTGCCGCTGGCCGGGCACATCCGCCGCATCCTCGACGAGCGCGCCAACAAGGAAGCCCCCGCCCGCCGCTTCCGCGACGAGCTGGAGGATCACATGAGCGAGGAATACGCCGACGAGACGCTGCGCACCGTCACGCTGTGGGGCCGCTATGCCGAGATCTTCGCCTACGACGAGGACTCGGACCGCTTCAGCCTCGAAGATCCGCAATAAGCGCCAGTAAGCGCGCGAAAGAAAAGCCCCAGACCTCTGATGAGAGGTCTGGGGCTTTTGCTTTAACGGTCTATGATTGAGCCGTCACAGGCATAGCGTCTGTGACGGCCCAGTCTTGGTCAGACCAGTCTTGGTAGACTAGTCCTCAATGATCGTGATGGCCCGATCGGGGCAGGCCCTTGCGCCGAGGCGCGCAGCCTTCTCCAGCTCAGGCGGCACGTCGACGGTCTTGCCACGGTGAATGCTGTAGCCGATGTCATCGACGCCATAGAACTCTTTGGCCACCGTCCAGCAACGGGCATGGCCGCAGCAATTCTTGCCATCAACTGAGACACGCATAGTGTAACCCTTTCCTGAAACCAGCGCTTACCAGACCCAACTTACCAGACAATGTCGAGCTGGCGCATCGAGCGCAGGAAGCCGGTGATGTACACCGCCTCGGTGCCCGGCTTGATGCTGAACTTGGGAATGCGCTTGAGCCATTCCTGCAGCACGATGCGGATTTCGAGACGCGCCAGATTCGAGCCGATGCAGCGGTGCGGGCCGGCACCGAAGGTGTTGTGCGGCACGGTTTCGCGATGGATATTGACCGTGGTGGCATTCTCCACCGCGCGCGGATCGCGCGAGCTGGCCGAATAGGCGAGCATCACGTAATCGCCTTCCTTCATCTTGGTGCCGGCAACTTCGACGTCGCGGGTGCAGCTGCGGCCGATGCCAACGATCGGCGGATAGGCGCGGGCGAATTCTTCCACGGCCTGCGCCATCGCATCGGGATTGGCGGCAAGGAAATCACGGTCGGCGGGGTTCTCGGCCATATGCTTGATGGCGCTGGCCATCACATAGGTGGTGGTGGCGATGCCGCCGAAGGTGATGTCCACCAGCACGCTGACCTTGTGCTCCCAGGGAGCTTCCGAGCCGTCCTCATACTTCACGCCCTTGAGGATGGTGTCGACCATGTCGCCGCGCGGCGGCAGCTTGGCGCGCTCCTTGAGGTAGTTCTCGAGGTAGGCGAAGACCTTGCCCATGTGAACCTGACGCTCTTCAGGCGGAGCAAAGGTGCCCATTTCCACGCCGTCGACCAGCATCGCCAGATCTTCGATAGGAACGCCCAGAATGTTCTTGAAGAACGCCCAGCCCGGCAGGATCGAGCCGAATTCGGTGATGAACTCGCAGCCGCCGTTGCCGATGAACCGGTCGATCAGCTCATGCGTGTCGTCGGCAATCGATTTCTCGTAGTTGGCGACGGTGACCGGGCTGAGGTGCGGATTGAGCACGGTGCGCCAGGCGGTGTGGCGTGGCGGATCGCTCTCTTCGGGATAGAGGAAGGGCAGGCCCTCGGGGCGGTTGGGCATATAGCCCTTGGCGCTCGAGAAGGTCTCCCAATCCTGCGCCAGACGACGGACGTCATCGTTGCGGCTGACCCACCAGAAGCCTGTGCCGACATTGCTGCGCGCGACAGGGCAGTGCGCGAGATGCTCTTCAAGGACATCGGTGAACTGCTCGTTGAAGCGGGGATCATCATAGTCGAAGTCGTTGAAAATATCGCGGCCAAAGCGCGCCTTGAGCTCTTCTACGCTGGGCGCCTTATCGGCAGTGGTGTTGTCCGTCATGCTTGCCTCTCCTCACAATACACGTCCTGCCCGCTAGACGATCCCGCCCGCAGTCAGCTTCCGTAACGAATGTTTGTTTTTTATGCTACGGGAGGCCTTGGACATTGATCCTAGTCAAAAACAGAATTACCCGAATGCGCGACAGGCACAATCACAGGCACCATTTCCGAGGCGGGGCTGGAGAGTAATCAGAATGACCTTTGTCAGGCAACATCTAATCGATCCTATCAGCTGCGTCCGCTGCGACAGCTGCCGCTTTGCCTGCCCGGCGCAGGCCATCAGCAAGATAGACGGCGCGCTGGTGATCGATTTCTATTCTTGCGACGGCAGTGAGAGTTGCGTTGCCGTGTGCGATACCGGCGCGATTCTCGCCTCGCGCATCGTGGCCGCCGAATCGGTTTATACCATGGCCGAGCAGGCCGCCTGGGCCGAGCTGCCCAAGCAAATCGAGGCGGATGGCATGGATGAGGCAGAAGTTGCCGCCAGCGCCGCTCCTGTCGGCGCGCGCGCGCCCGCCTCCGCGCTTGAACCGCAGGTCAACAAGTTCCGCGATTCGGCCCCGGCCCTCGCCCGGGTGGTCTCGAACGAGTTCATAACGGCCGATAGCTCCTCGTGGATCCACCATATCGTGCTCGATCTGAAGGGATCGGGCATGATTGCGGCGGAAGGCCAGTCGATCGGGGTGCTGAGCCCCGGCGTGGACGCCAATGGCGTGGCCCATGCCGCAAGGCTCTATTCCGTGGCCAGCCCCAGCGGCGGCGAGGGCGGGCACGAAGGGCATGTGGCCTTCACCGTCAAGCGCGTGCTGGAAGACGCCAGCGGCAATTACCACCCCGGTATCGCCTCCAATTTCCTGTGCAGCCGCCGCCCCGGAGAGAGCGTCTATCTGACCGGGCCTTACGGCAATTCCTTCCTGTACCCCGAAGATCGCGCGGCACGGCTGCTGATGATCTGCACCGGCACCGGCATCGCCCCGATGCGCAGCATGCTGGAGCGGCGGCGCGTGGAGCGCAATCTTGGCGCAAAAGCGCTCACGCTGCTCTACGGCGGGCGCACCCTCGGCGATCTGCCCTATCATCGCGAGCTGAGCGAGAGCGCGCTAAAGGGCGAGATTCACCTCGCCGTCGCCCTCTCGCGCGAGTCGGATGCGCCCAAGAAATATGTGCAGGATCTGGTGCGCGACTATAGCGCGCTGGTGCTCGACCACCTCAACGATCCCAACAGCGTTGTCTATATGTGCGGTCTGGTGGATATGGAGCACGGCGTGCTGGCGGCTTTCACCGATATCTGCGCGGCGGCCGGGCAAGACTGGCCGACGATTCAGAACAAGATGCACGAAGAAGGGCGCTTCCACGCCGAGAGTTATTAAGGCAAGCGCTTAGCGGGTAAGGAGTTTGATATGGGCTGGCAGAGGCGATTCGTTCTATGAGCGCAAGCCCCTCGGCTGTGGCCCGTGCACTGGCGGTTAGTGCTTGGGTTTACGCGCAAAAAACTCCTTGATTTCGGGGCATGGGAGGCGTCTCTATTTCCGTGAGATGCCAAGAAGTGCTCTTGACAATGGGTTGGGATTCGCCGATTGTCGAAAAAACAAACGGTTGTTTGGTGGGTGTGTTAGGATGCCGGTTAAAGCGCGCGAAACTCTTCGGGCCCAATGCTCTTCGGGCAGGCTTGAAAGTGACGGCGGCCATGCCAGCCTCAAACGCACCCCCTGACATCCTGACGAACCCGGCGGTTGATCGCGCATAACGAGCAGCAGCCAAGCGGGTCGCGGAATTTCGGAATTATACTTCAGGCACCAAGCAAAGCCTGAAGGGGGGAGATAGGGAGAGCCAAACGGCTCAGCAACACGGCAAAGTGTTACTTTAGGAGATTACGATGCGGAAAGAAGCAGATTTTGATGCGGTCGTTATCGGCGCCGGCATCTCTGGCATGTACCAGGTGTATAAGCTGCGCGAGCAGGGCTTTAACGTAAGGGGCCTCGAGGCCGCTCCGGATATCGGCGGCGCCTGGTTCTGGAATCGCTATCCCGGCTGCCGGGTGGATTCCGAGAGCCACACCTACAGCTACTTCTGGTCGGAAGAGCTGCTGCAGAAGTTCAACTGGACCGAGCGTTTCGCCGGCCAGCCCGAGGTGCTCTCCTATCTGCAGACCGCTGCCGATCTGATGGACGTTCGCAAGAACTACACCTTCAACCAGCGCGTGCGTTCGGCCCGTTGGGACAACGAGAACCTCTACTGGGTGATCCAGCTGGAAGAAGGCGGCTCGATCCCGGTCACCGCGCGCTTCCTCTATTCGGCGATGGGCCCGCTCTCGGCGCCGCAGATGCCGAATGTTCCCGGCATCTACACCTTTGAGGGTGACTGGTATCACACCGGCCGCTGGCCGCGTGACCCCAACAGCAACAAGGGCGCCAACATCGATTTCACCGGCAAGCGCGTTGCCGTGATCGGCACCGGCGCTTCGGGCGTGCAAGTCATTCAGGAAATGGCCAAGGTTGCCAAGGAACTCACCGTCTTCCAACGTTCGCCCAACTGGTGCTGCCCGCTGGGCAACGCTCCGGTGAGCCAGGAAGAGATGGACAAGATCAAGGCCAACTACAAAGAGCTCAACGCCTTCTGCGACACCACCATCTCGGGCTTCCCGCACAAGTGGATCGAGAAGAACACCCTCGACGTTTCGCCGGAAGAGCGCGAAGCAACCTGGGAAGAGCTCTACAAGGGTCCGGGCTTCCGTCTGTGGCTGGGCAACTATCAGGACTATCTCGAGAACGAGGAGGCCAACAACCTCGTCACCGAGTTCGTCAAGAAGAAGATCCGCCAGCGCGTGAAGGATCCCGTGATCGCCGAAAAGCTGATCCCGCGCGATCATGGCTATGGCACCCGTCGCGTTCCGCAGGAGACCAAGTATTTCGAGGTCTACAATCAGGACAATGTGAAACTCGTTGATCTGCGCGAAACGCCGATCGAGCGCGTGGAGCCCAAGGGCATCCGCACCAATGATGGCGAGCTCTACGAAGTTGACGTCATCGTTTACGCCACCGGCTTCTACGCCATCCGTGGCGCGCTGAGCCGCATCGAGGTCTATGGCGAGAACGGCAAGTCGCTGAACGAGATGTGGAAGGAAGAGGGCGTCAAGACCTACCTTGGTCTGGTGATCGACAATTTCCCGAACTTCTTCACGCTGGTCGGCCCCCAGAATGGCACGGTGTTCTGCAACATCCCACGTTGCTCGGCCACCGCGATCGACTGGAACACCAACCTGATGCAGCATGTGAAGGACAAGAACATTGTCACGATCAAGGCTGATCCCAAGGCCCAGGAAGAGTGGAACAAGCTGTGCGCGGATATTCTCTCGCATAGCCTGCTCAGCAAGGTTCCTTCGTGGTTCAACGGGGTGAACAAGAACGTCGCTGGGGCCACCAAGCCCGAAGTGCTGTTCTATGCTGGCGGCAATCCGGCGTTCAAGGTGCTGTGCAAGGAGATCGAGGCCGATAACTGGCGCGGTTTCAACTTCACCACCGAAGATCAGCTGGCCAAGCAGAGCGAGCCTGCATGAGCGTAGCACAAGCCCTCGAAGCCCGTCTGTCCCTCGCCGGCAAAACCGCCGTGGTGACAGGCGCGGCCAGCGGGATTGGACGGGCAACTGCGCGCCTGCTGAGCAAGCTCGGCGCGCAGACCGTCTTTCTGGATCGTGATCCGGAAGGCTTGGACAAGGCGATCGGGGAATGCGAAGGCTTCCCCGGTCGCGCTTTGTCGTTTGTGCTCGATCTTGCCGATCATGGTGCGATCGAGGAGGTCTTCGCCAAGATCGTGGAGACCTGCGGCGGGATCGATATTCTCGTCAATTCCGCGGCGCTTAATGTCTCGGGCCCCAGCGTCGATTATGATTTGGCGACCTGGCAGCGGGTGATTGATGTCAATCTCACCAGCCTGTTTCTCGGCTGCCGTTTGGCGGCGCGATCGATGATCGCCCGCAAGGTCGGCGGCTCGATCATCAATGTCGCCTCGATTGGCGGGCTTGGTGCCAATATGACCGGCCGTGCCAACGCCAACCCCTCCTACCGCGCCAGCAAGGGCGGGGTGGTCAATCTCACCCGCGCGCTGGCCGTGGAATGGGGCGCGCAGAGCATTCGGGTGAACGCGGTGGCGCCGGGCTATGTCCGCACCCCGATGATTGCCCGCCTCACTTCCGACCCCGCCCGCGAGGCGGCCACGGTCGAGAAAATCCCGCTGGGCCGGTTCGCCGAGCCCGACGAAATCGGCTGGGTTATTGCCTTCCTCGCCGGCGAGGGAGCCTCTATGGTCACCGGGCAGATTCTGCCGGTAGACGGCGGCGTGACTTCATAATTATAAACTAAGGGAACAAGATGTCGGGACGCAAGAAGCCGCATGTGCATCCGGTGGATGAGGCCTGGTTGGCGCTGGGCGCGGAAGCGGCCATTGGCCCCGAGATAGACATCGTTGATTCCCACTTCCACCTCTGGGATTTCTCCTCGCCCGCCTATTTCGCCGAAAGCTATGCGCGCGATGCGGCCGAGGCGGGCATTTCCGCCTCGGTGTTCGCCGAATGCACCATGGGCTATCGCGAGGATGGCCCCGAAGAGCTGGAGCCGGTGGGCGAGGTGGAATTCGCCCTCGCGCAAGGCAATCTCGCCATTGGTGGCGGTGCAGTGGCCAACGCCATCGTCGGCTGGGCCGACCTCTCGCTGGGCGACGCTGTCGACCCGGTGCTGGCCGCGCTGGAGCAGGCGGGCGGCGGGCGCTTCCGTGGCGTGCGGGCCCGCGCCACCTATGATCCCGATCCGCAGGCCGGCTATGGTGCCACTGGCGCGCCGCAGGGGCTGATGCTGCAGGATGGCTTCCGCAAGGGCGTGGCCCGGCTGCACGCGCGGGGCCATGTGCTCGATCTCTATGCTTTTCACACCCAGCTGGCCGAAGTGGCCGATCTGGCGCGGGCTTTTCCCGATCTGCCGATCGTGCTGAACCACATTGGCGGCCCACTGGGTGTTGGCCCCTATGCCACCATGCGCGAGCAAGTGTGGGCCGATTGGCAGGCGGGCATGACGCTGGTGGCCACCTGCCCCAATGTGCATGTGAAGATCGGCGGCTTTGCCATTTCGCGGGTGGGCATTGTGAATGCCGCCGGGCGTGCAAAGCCCTTTACCTCGGGTGAAATCGCCGATCTCTGCCGGCCGTGGGTCGATCATTGCCTGAAGCACTTCGGGGTGGATCGGTGCCTGTTTGGCAGCAATTTCCCGGTCGACAAAGTGGCTTTCCCGCTGCGCACGCTGGTCAATGCGCTGAAGCTGCTCACCGCCGATCTTGGGCTGGAGGGCCAGAAGAAGTTCTTCGCCGACAACGCCCGCAAGCTCTATCGCCTCTGACCCACGCCTCTTTTCCGCACCCCCTCCCCCGGGGCGCGGCGCATAAGCACTTGAATAAGGAAAATACCCATGGCCGCTCAACCGCTCTCCGACATCAAGGTCCTCGACCTTTCGCGCGTGTTGGCGGCGCCTTTTTGCGGGCAGATGCTGAGCGATCTGGGTGCCGAAGTCATCAAGGTCGAGGCCAAGGGGGGCGACGATACCCGCACCTGGGGCACGCATTATTTCCGCGCCATCAATCGCGGCAAGAAGAGCATCATCGTCAATCTGAAAGACCCGCGCGGGCAGGCGATTATCAAGCAGCTGGCCGATAAATCCGATGTGGTGCTCGAGAACTTCAAGGTTGGCGATCTCTCGCGCTATGGCCTCGATTATGAATCGCTCAGCGCCACCAATCCCGGGCTGATCTATCTCTCGATCACCGGCTTTGGCCAGACTGGCCCGCGCGCTGCCCAGCCCGGCTATGACACCATCATTCAGGGCATGACCGGGATCATGACGCTGTGTGGCGAGCCCGATCGCCCGCCCGCACGCGCGGGCCTGCCGATGGTCGATATCATGTCGGGCATGGTCGGCACGGTCGGCATTCTCGCGGCGCTGCACGAGCGCACCCGCAGCGGCAAGGGCCAGCAGGTCGATATCTCGCTGTTCGATGTCGGCATCATGATGCTGGTGGATGCCGGGCAGGATTACCTCGATCACGACCATGTCCAGAGCCGTTTGGGTGGCATCAACCGCAACTTCTCGCCCGGCCAGCCCTACCAGACCTCCACCGGCTGGGTGACGCTGGCTGTCGCCACCGACGATCAGTTCCGCCGGATGTGCAAGGCGATGGATCTGGCCGATCTGTCGCTCGATCCGCGCTTCACCGACAATGCCGCGCGCGTGGCCAATCGCGGGGCGCTTTCCGATATCATCGGGCCGCGCTTTGCCACCGCCAGCAGCGCCGAATGGGAAGCGGCTTTCAAGGCCGCCAGCGTGCCGCTCAGCCCGATCCACACCATCGCCGAGGCCATGGCCGATCCGCAGGCCGCCGCGCGCAATCTCATCTGGGATATGGGCAACAAGCTGCGCCTGATCGCCAATCCGCTGCAGCACATGAGCCGCACCCCGGCCCGCCCCGCCTCCTTCCCGCCCGAGCTGGGCGCGGATACGGCGAGCGTGCTGCGCGACAATCTCGGCCTATCCGCCGATGATCTGGCGACGCTGACGCAGGATGGCGTGGTCGCTATCCGCGAATGATGCGGGCTGGCGCGCGCGGGTGCCAGTCGTTCCACCAGCGCCTCCGAAAGGGCGGGCCGCCCGGACGAAACGGGCGCGGCCATGGTGCTGCATAAAATATGCCGCCCCGGCCCGGTGCGGTGATAGAAATAACGCAGCGCAGAGGCGATTCGCTCCCTGGCTGAATCGGCGCGGGTGTGTGATCGCTTCTCGCGTGGATGGCGGGTGGAATAACCGCGCGCTATAAAGCTGTTTAGGGCCGTTATCAGGTCTTTGCCTGGGCTGGCGGCAGAGGCCCGCGATACATAACAATCCAGCCACCACGCAGGAGCACGATCATGGGTATATCAAAACGATCCTTGCAAACTGGCTTGCTGGCCCTTGGCGCGGGGCTGATGCTGGCAGCCTCCCCCGTGCTGGCCGCGCCCGGCCATGGCGGCGGCGGCGGTCATGGCGGCGGCGCACCGGCGGGCCATGCCCACCCCAGCGAGCCCGAGCGCGGGCCGCAGGGCTATTCGCAAGTGCAGCGCCCCTCGGGTGCCGAGGCGCGGCCGCAGCAGTTCGACCGTCAGAGCTACAACCACAATTTCGTGGCCGATCATGGCTATCACATCGGGCCCTATCACCCGCCGCGCGGCTTCCGCTACCGCCACTGGGGCTATGGCGATATCCTGCCCCGTGGCTATTGGGGCTCGAACTACTGGCTGCAGGATTACTGGCTGTTTGGGCTGGACGTGCCGCCCTATGGCTTTGAATGGGTCCGCTACGGCCCTGATGCGTTGCTGATCGATACAAGCAGCGGCGAGGTTGTTCAGGTTATTTACGGGCGCTTCCTCTAAACCCGCTAACACCTATCGCGGGGGCGCCTTTGGGCACCCCCGCGATAGCGTGTTTCAGCGCCTGTCTTAGCGGCAAACGCGCACATTGTGATGGTGATGCCGTTCCATATGGCAATGCTGCATATGGTGATGACGGTCCATGTGGCCATCCATATGATCATCCCGATGGCCGTCCATAGGGCGATCGGCGTGGTGATCGGCACCGTCTTGCGCCTGCGCGCTGGCGGCAAAGCCGGTGGTTGCCATGGCCAGCCCGGCCAGCGCGATAATAATCTGCGACTTCATGTTTGTCATGTCTGTCTCCCGTTCGCCCCTGGATATTAGGGAACGGGCCCTTGTTAGGCGCGCCAACCAGAACGGTAAATGAACAGCCCGCGTTCAAGCAATTTTTCGTGATTACCCGGCAGCCTTCGGGCGCGGGGAATTACTCCTCGCCGGGGCGGGTGAAATCGAAGCGGATCTTGACCCAGGTGCCGATTTTCGCATGGCCGTTTACCCGTGGCGGGCGCACCAGAAACTGCCACGCCGCCCTCCGCAAGCCCCGCGCGAGGCCCGAGCCGGGCGGCGATTCGTCCAGCTCCTGACAATCCTCCACGTGGAAATTCTCCACCATCCGGCAAGCGATGATCGCCCAGCTGCCCGGTGGCACGCGTTCGGGCATATAGCCCGACAGTTCGGCGTCGCTGGGGTGGCGATACCATTCGGCGTTGAACAATTGCTCCCCGCCCGGCCCTTCGCCGGGGCCATAGGTCGATTGGCTGCTCTGGCTGTCGGAGTCGGCGGCGGCCTGCTTGGGCAGGCGCGAGATATCGGTGGCGGCGTAATCATTGTGGGTGAGCCACAAGGGGCGCGGCGGGATGGGCTTTGGCTCCGCGCTTTGCGCATGGGGCACGGGTGGCGCGGTGTGGCTGGCGGCGGCATGGGCCTTGGCCTGCTGCTGCTTCTGGTGCGAGCCCGACATGCTGAACGAAACCAGCCTGTCGCGCTTGCCGCTTAGCCCCAGCGGGATCAGCCCCATCTCGATCATCAGCCACAGGAACAGCGCCACCACGGCCAGCGACAGTAGCGCCGAAATCACCCGGCTGCGTGGCGATGGCGCAAACGGCCCGGCCGAGGAAAGATACAGAGCCGCCGCCATGCTGCGCCGCATACACACAACGCCGACCCCCGACAATCGCGCCCCGTGTTCCAGCGACAAAAGGCGACAATTTGGCCGTCGCCATGCTGCCGCTCCGCAGCGAAGGGCCCGGCATGCCGCCCGCTGCGCCAGACGGAGGCCAAGAATACGTCCCTTGCCACAAGCTTGCCCCGCCGGTTTATAGTCTGAGAGCACCAGTAATTTTGCGCGGATAGCGCCTAGAAAAAAGGGCCGAGGGTTTCCCCCCGGCCCACAAGTTTAGAGATTTTCAGGAAGCTTAAAAACGGATCTTGAGCGACGCCTGATAGCTGGCCGGAGTCTGATAGTAATACAGGTTGGTAGAGGCACCGGTGGCACCAAACGTCTCCCCGACGACAGGACGGCTGTTCAACGGGTTGTTCACCGTGAGCCCAGCCGTGATCTGGCCAAAGGTCACGCTGCCCGAAATAACCCCATAGCTGTAGGGGTGAAGGCCCGTGGTGTTGGCGCTGGAGCCACCATCAACCCACTGGAATCCAGTGAACTTGTGCAGGTAGCTCAGCTTGTAGCGGCCATGGCTGTAAACCGCGCCGAGCAATGCGGTGTAGTTCGGGGCCATCGCCAGCCAGTTGTGCGTGGCCTGATCCTTGGATTGCATGATCGTGGCGTTGGCAATCGCGGTGAGGCCCGGGATCACCACATAGCTGACCTGCCCCTCGACGCCCATATACAGCGCCGCATCAAGATTGGTCTTGATGTTGCCTGGGTTGGCCGGATCGACCGAGGAAGAGTTGCTCGCCTCGATGTAATAGACGTCGGCGTCGATGTTCAGACGGTTGCCGGCATAGACCATGCCCGCCTGATAGTTGGTGGTTTTGGTCGGCACACCGGCAAAGGGCACGTTGGGATTGGAGTTACCCTTCAGCTCGAAGCTGGTGCCCAGCGTCGGCACGATGAAGCCCTTGGCAAACTGGGCATAGACCGAAAGATTCGGCTGGATCAGCCCGTTGACGGTGAAATAGGGCAGAGCCGGCTTGTAGCTTTCCTGGGTAACGAGGCCCACGCGAACTTTCTGCGTGGCGATCGGCGTGTCGATCTTGCGGGTAAAGTCCATCACCTTGATGCCGGGCGTGATGGTCAGCGTGTCGTTCATCAGCTTGAACTCGAACTCGCCAAAGCCCTCGATCTGATCCCAGCTCGTGTGCTCGTCGTAGTTGATGTAGGCGGGAACCGGGCTGTTGTTCAGCATCAGGTTCGACGACTTGTCGACCTCCTTGTAGTTCCAGTTCTGGCCATCGTTCATGATGTTGAAGTTGAAGGTGTAGTTGCCGATGCCGCCGTTCAGCGCGCCCTGCGTGAAGTCGTAGTCATAGCGATAGCGGTGCGAGGTCGAATGTTCATACCAGGTGCCGGCCTTGGCGGTGCCGATCGAGGTCTTCAGATCGACCTGCAGGATGTCGCCCCAGTTGCGATACTGGTTGACCTTGGTGTAGCCGGCGATGTCGTTGCTGCCGATGGAGCCCGACAGGTAGCCGCCGCCCGCTTTGGTGCCCGGGGTATTGAACGTTTGGACGGCCATATTGGCCGAGTTCGAGCAGGTATTCACAACGCCGCCGACAGGCAGGCCGCACTGCGTGGCCGAATCTTCACTCGAGAGCGTGAAGTTCTTGTAGAAGTAGGTGTAGAGCTTGTTGTCGATCGTCAGGTTGCTCGACACGTGCCACTGGAGACGGGCGATTTCCATGTCCGTCGTCTTGTTTTCCCAGTTCCAGTCGCTCTGCGCGTTGGCATAAAGCCCGGGATTGGCCGCCGTGGTCGCGCCAAACTGCTTGCCGTAGATCGCCTGCTGGGCGAGGGTGCTGCCGCCGCTGGCACCGCTGGCGTCTGAGGCGTTGAACAGGCTCTGGTTATAGTTGCCCAAAAGGGTGAACTGGGCGTTCGAGCCAAGCGGCTTTTCGATCTTGACGAAGCCATTGCCCCACCAGCCGGGCTGATTGGAGAGCGCACCGTCGGTCTTCTTGTATTCGCCCACGGCGATGATCTTCAACCCGCCCAGGCTTTCAAGCGATCCCGAGTTGACAGTCAGACGCCCGAGCATGGTGTTGAAGCTGCCATAGACGGCCTGACCCTCGAGGAAAAACTTGTCGCTGGCCTCGCGGCTGATGATGTGGACGTTGCCGCCGTAGCTGGCCTGACCCTGATCGGTGGCGCTGCCCGGGCCGCGATCGACGATGATGCGATCGTAGGTGCCGTTGGGGAAATAGGAGGTCGAGTGGTGGGTCGGGTCGTTCGAGTCGTTGAACGGAATGCCGTCATAGGTGATGTTGTACTGGCCATCGGTAAAGCCGCGCAGGTTGATCTTCACATCGCCCAGGCCAATGCCATTGCCCGTGGCCGGCACCAGCGACGCACCCGGCGTCAGCATCAGCACTTGCGAGTAATCAGCGGTAGGCGCGATGCTGTTCTCGATGATCGAGCGGCTGACGATGGCCTGCGGCTCGAAAGTGTGGATCGAGGCGGTGATCGGCGTCGCCTGGTTCACATTGGTGGCGGTGACGATGATGTCATCGCTGTTGGCAATCTGCGGGGCGTCGGCGGCAACGACAGCGTCGGTGGCGAAGGCTGGCATCGCCAGCAGGGCCAGGCCGCTGGCACCGGCCAGCAGCATGGTTCGAGAATTGTTCAGGATATTCATTGGGTAGCTCCCTGTTAGGTTTGGTGTAAACTTCCATTATTGCTATTGCGATTTATTTGCAACTAACTCTGCGCGGGCGGCGGCAAGGCGATCGGCGAGGCGCGGATCGGAGAGCAGGCGCTCGGCCACCACCGTGCCGAGCACATGGCTGGCCTCGGTATCGGCGGGGAAATGCGCGCCGCACAGCTCGCGGCTGCGGGCGTAATCGACCGCGCGGGCGAGGATCACATGGGCCATTGCGGGATAAATCCGCGCCAGCACCCAGCCCACCGAATAGCCGAGCACGGCATGGCCGCTGGGATAGCTGCGCAGGGCCTTGGCGCGATCCACCACCACGCAGGTGGGCAGGGTCTCATCGATGCCGTAGGGGCGCTCGCGGCCAAAGGCCTCCTTGGCGATGCCCGCCGCCGCCTCGGCTTCGTCCTGCACCGCGATCAGCAGCGCCCAGGTCTGCGGCAGCTTGGTGAGATCGCGGCCCAGCGCCTCGTTGAAGATCGAAGGGTCTTCGTGCTCGTCGTCCCACTTCGCCTGCGCCAGCCGCTCGGGCGAGGCGTGGGCGATCATCGCGTGGAGGGTGGCCAGCTCCTCGGCCTCTTCCACCGAGCCGCGCACGGGGGGCAGCGCCAGCAGGCGCTGGGGCAGCAGATCGGCGGCAGAGAGGTAATGCAGCTCGGGCTTTTCCGAGGGCAGGGGCAGGGATGAGGCCGCCGTAGCCGGGGCCGGAATCTGCGCCAGCGCCGGAACGGCGGGCATACCCGCCAGCAGCAGGCTCAGGATTATCGAGCGTTTCATGGCAATCACCTTTTTCGGAAACGGCAGTCGGGGTGCATCACGCGCCCGGAGCGAGAACGAGGACAACGAAGCTGCCGGGCAGCGGCTTGCCGCGCTTGGCACCGGGCTCGGGCTTGGCGAGGGTGGCGGTGGGCAGGTATAGGCGGCCATCGCGCGGATCGATTGCGCCGGTCTTGGCGCCGATCTGGGTGGGGATGCTGCCGATCACAGCGATATGATCGGGATCGGCGATGGATATCTCCACCAGCGTGCCGCTGCCGCCGCAGGGGATGAAGGCCAGCCCCCGCGCCGCATCCACCAGCACCGCATCGGGATCCTGACCGATGGGCAGGGTGGCGAGAGTCTTGCCGCTGGCCGCATCCACCACCAGCGCCACGCCATTGGCGCAGGCCGAAATCAGCCGCGTGCCGCCCGCCACCAGCGCGAGGCCGGTTGGCCCCTCGCAGCCGGGCAGGGCGATGCGACCACTCTCGCGGCGGGCGCGCAGATCCACCCGCGCGATCATCGCGGCATCCTCGAGATTGACGAAGGCCCCGCCCTTGCCGTCGGCCACGCCAAACTCCAGCGCGGTGCCAATGGCGATCTTGCCCGCGAGCTGATGCGAAGCGGGATCGACCAGCGCGATGCTGCCCTCGCCCGCGTTCATCACCGCGACAAGGCCGGTGGCCGGATCGAGAAAGGCGGCATCGGGTTTGGAGCCAGTGTCCACCTGCGCCAGCACCGCGCCATCAGCGGCGGCGATGAAGCGCAATTGGCCGGTGGCCCCGTCGGTTTCGGCGATGGTTTTCCCGCCATCCAGCACCAGCACCGCATGCGCGCGCTGGGCGGTGGCCAGCTTGTTGGTCACAGCATGGGTGGCGAGGTTCACCACGGTGATGGCGTTGCTGCGGGCGATATAGAGTTTGCCATTGGCCGCATCGAGCGTGGCAAAATCCCAGCCGCCATCAGACGCGGAAATGCGATCGGCGACGCGGTACGGCAGTGCGGGAGCGGCCGAAACCACCTGTCCGCAGGGCGCAAGAAAACAGGCCGCAAAAGCGACCGACGCCATCATTCTGGCCAACATTAAGAACCCCTCGATTCGGAGCGAAGGCTGCAAAAGCGCCGCTCCGATCATGGCGGCTAGATCGGGCCGATGACGGTTCTGTTACGAAATGCTGCAAGAGCGAGATTCGGGATCAACATTGCAAATTTAGAATGTTTTAACCCCTATCCCGCCCGCCATGCTTCGCCCCATAGGCCGCGTGCCTTGTGCATCCGGGGAGCCCCATGACGGCATTGGTGTTGGTTTTGTGGCTTCAGGGAGCGGCGTCTGCGGCCTCGCCGACGGCCGTCGCCCCTCCGCCTGCCGTGGTGGCGGAGCAGGAGGGCAGCGAGGAAATGCCCTGGCTGAAGGGCGTACGCCTGCTGCTGGCGGTCGATAATCTGCTCGACAGCTGGCAGCGCGTGTGCGGCCCCGGCGGGCTTACCCCGCTTACCTATCAGCGCGGGATCGTCGACCTGATCGGCCGCACCATCCGTTTCAGTATCCGCAAAACCATCGATTGAGGAACAGCCATGCGTAGCCTGCACCGCTTTTGCGCGCCCATCTTCGCGGCGTTGCTGCTCGTTGTCGCGATCACCGGGGTGATTACGCGCGTTGTCCAATCCATCGAGCACGCCGCCGCACACGCGGGGCACCGCGCGGCGCAGGGCGAAGGGCATCATGCCAACAAACCCGTGGAGCCGCTCGCGGGGGCCTGCGCCAAGGCTGCCGAGCCCGCTGCATCCGAGCGCCCCGCCAGAACGCCGCTCGACGATTTCGGCCATGCGGTGAAGGCCATCCACTCTGGCGAGGCGCTGGGCCCGCTGGGCATCGTGCTGAGCATCGCGGCCGGGCTGGGCATCGTCTTCTTCTCGATCTCGGGCTGCTGGATGTATCTGCAGATGTGGCGCAGGCGCCAGCGGTCTCGCGGCTGAGCCGAGAGCCCTATCGCGCTTGGCAGAGAAAGCTCACGCCGGTTCGGAGCTTTCCTTCGCGGCAAACAAGGGCAGGCGCAGGATCACAGCCAGCCCCGGCGCGGCGTCCGCCAGCTCCAGCGTGCCGCCATGAAAGCGCATGATCGCCTCGGCGATCGCCAGCCCCAGCCCGCTGCCCTGCCGCGAGGGTGCCGTGGCCCCGCGCGCAAAGGGCTGGATCACCCGCTCGCGCTCGGTGACGGCGAGGCCGGGGCCGTTGTCGGCGATGGTTAGCACCGCCTCGCCGCGCGCCGCATCGCGCCGCAGCGAGATCCGGGCACGGGTGCCCTGCGGGGTGTGCAGGGCGATGTTCTCCAGCAGGTTGACCAACAACTGATGCACCAGCCCGAGATCGGCGAGCACCGTGGCCTGATCCAGCTGGCCGAGGCTGAGCTGGCTGCCCGCATCGGCGATCACCGGCTCCATCGTCTCGGCGACATCCTCGATCACCGGGCGCAGCGCCAGTGGCTGAAGCCCGACCGGATGACTGCCGGCCTCTATCTCGGACAGGCGCAGCAACGAATCGAAAATGGCGATGATCGAGGCGCATTCGCGATCAGCCCGCTCCACCAGCCCGTCGCGGTCGCCCGGAGAAGTGGCCAGCTCCTCGGCCAGAAGCCCCTTGAGGCGGGTAAGCGGAGTGCGCAGATCATGCGCGAGATGGCCGGCAAACTGGCGATGGCTGTGCACCATCTCCGCCATGCGATCGAGCATCCGGTTCAGGCTGAGGGCCTGCTCGGCGAAAATGCCATCCAGCCCGTCGAGCGGGATTCGCCCCGAGAGATCGCCGCGCGCGATTGTATCGGCGGCCGACTGCGCCCGCGCGATGCGCTGGGCGATCATATGGGCGAAAAGGTGGCTGCCAGTGAGGGCCGCGATGCCCGCCACCAGCACCACCCCGATCACCGCCGGGAGCACCATCTGCCGCATGATCTCGCCGATCTCGCTGTGCGCCACAATCACCAGATGCCCGCCATCCGGCAATTGGATGCACAAGGCCCGGCCCGAGTGGAGTTTTACCCCGACATCCCGATAGCGCACATCCGAATAGCCAGCCGCGGGCATGGGCATATCCACCCGGCCCAATATCCGCCGGCCAGTGCGATCGAACAGCAGATGCCCCCTGTCGCTGATCCAGCGATGCGCCTCGATCGCGGTGACGCGCGCGACGAGGGCGGTCGTATCGGCCTGTGCTCCGGGGGGCAGCAGGTGGTTTCGCTCGTGCGCCAACGATTCATCGACTTCGGCGGTCAGTTGCACGCCAGCGACGAGATAGACAAACCCACCCGCCATGGCCATGGCCAGCGCCAGCGCCAATCCGAAACCAAGCGGCAGCCGCCCCATCCTGGGGGCGAGCCTCAGCACACCCCACCTCAAACGCACCGCTCCGAACGCAAGACATAGCCATGGCCACGCCGGGTCTCCACCGGATCGCAACCCAGCCGCTGCAGGCGGGTGCGCAGGCGGCTGAGATTACTCTCGACGATGTTCGTGGTCGGCTCAAAGTCGTAGTTCCACACGCCCTGCAACAGCATCGAGCGGGTCACGAGCTGGTCGGCATGGCGCATCAGGAAGGCGAGCAGCGAATATTCCCGCCGGTTGAGCGAGGCCGAATTCTCACCCAGCACGGCGCGGTGCCCCGCCGGATCGAGCCGCAGCTGGCCGACCTGCGTTTCCGGCTCCTCGCGCAATCCGCTGCGCCGCGTGATTGCCACCAGCCGCGCTCCCAGTTCGCCGATGTCGAATGGTTTGGTGAGATAATCGTCGGCACCCGCAACCAGGCCGTCTATGCGCTCTTGCACCGAGCCCAGCGCGCTGAGCATCAGCACCGGCGGTGCCTTGCCCCGCGCGCGCAGCCGCGCCATCACCTCCAGCCCGCTGATATCGGGCAGCATCCGGTCGAGTACCAGGGCATCGAAGCACCGGCTCTCGCATTCGCGAATGGCGGCGTGCCCGCTGTCCGCCAGCATGGCCTGATGCCCCATGGCATCCAGCCCCCTGCCGATCAGGCCAGCGATCGCCGAATCATCTTCAACCACCAGAATGTCCATTCGGCGACGTTTGGCAGGGTTTTATGACAATCGATTGTGCGCGTTCGAGGAATGGCGCGCGGCGCATCCCAAGGCGATGGCGGTGATATTGGACGAGGGGAACTATGGCCGGTGGCTTGCCGCAGATTGGGCAGACGCGGCACGGTTAGTGGCAGCGTATCCGTCGCAGTTGATGGCGGCACGCTGATTCTGTCGTGCCAGCTCCATCGCGCGCCATTGCCCGCGTGCTTGCTATGTGCTTGCCAGGGTAAATCCCGAGCCCCCCGTCGGGGACTCGGAAACCATGAAACCATTGAAAGATATGGTGCCGCTTAGGTGATTCGAACACCTGACCCCATCATTACGAATGATGTGCTCTACCGACTGAGCTAAAGCGGCACGAAGGCGGCCTCTAGCTTGGGCGGCGCGGTTTTCCTACCCCATTTTTCCGCGCCCGTGAAAGTTTCGGGCGAAGCGGGGTTTTCGCCGCCCACAGGCCGGTGCCTAGAACGGCATCCAGTTCTGCTTGCGCGAGAATTTCATGTAGCCGCCATTGATCCCCAGCCGCAGCCCCACGCCCATCCGCACCGGGATCAGCACCACATCGCTGCGGCGCAGATAGCTGACATGGAAGCCGCCCACGAGATAGGCCTGCCCCTCGCCCGCGCCATAGCGGTGGTAGAGATCCTCGGGATTGTAGAGGTTGTAAACCAGCACGAAGGCCTTGTCGGCGTTGCCGCCGACATCGAAGCCGATCGAGGGGCCGGTCCAATAGACCGGGCGGGCACCCAGCCCCCTTTGAAACAGCGTGCCCGAGCCATAGCGCAGCCCCACCGCAAAGGCCCCGCCCGCCTCGCGCCCGGTAATATAGCCGTCTGGCTCGCCCTGCTTGCGGAGGATATCGTGGATGACATCGGCCAGCCCATGCGCGCCCTTGCCAAACACCCCCTCGGCCGCGCCGATGAGATCGTCCTGATGATAGGTCGCGCCGCGCGAGGGCGCGGGCTGGCCACCATAGGCGGCATCGCCATAGCTGTTGGTGCTGGCATAGCGTGGATTGGCGGTAGGATCGCTGGTGCCCGCCGCCGGTTGGGAGGCGACTGGCTGAGACGAGGCATACTGGGCCGATGCCGCAGCCGGCACCAAGACCGCCGCCAGCACCGAGCCCCATGCGGCTAAGGCCATTGGTAGCCCGCGCTTGCGCTTTGACGCCTGTGCGGCTTGAGCTTGGGCGAGTTTGTCTGGTGCGATCATGGGGGTTCTCCCTGTATCCCGCCCACTATAGCCAGAGCTGTGCGCTCTGACCGGTGCCGGGTAAAACGCGGCGCGGCTATTCTCGAAGTATTACACGAAAGGATTCAACCCGCTAGCGCAAGCCTCCCTCGACGAGGCGAGTCCGGCTTGCGGCAGAGCGATCCCGAACGGGGCCCGAACCGAGACCCGAACAGGGCGATGCACGAGAGCGCAGAAAGGCCGCATATCCCCCTTGCCGCTGCGCCACCCCCTCGCTATAGCCCGCCTCGTTGCTACGCGCCGGAGACGTGGGTGAGTGGCTGAAACCAACGGTTTGCTAAACCGTCGTACGGATACATCTGTACCGAGAGTTCGAATCTCTCCGTCTCCGCCAAGCCTCTGATAATCGGCACTTTTTCCCACATGGGAATTTCCCCTTTTAACATTGAACTGCTCAGAACCGTTGGTGCTGTGCCGACTTTTGTGCCTACCCCATCTTGGAAGCGTGCTGCTGATCCGGGGTGAGATAGGCCAAATAGATCTCCGTGGTCTTCACGCTGGTGTGCCCCAGAATCCCCTGAAGTGCATAGATTGAGCCGTTTTTTTGCAGGTAGCGAACCGCGAAAAGATGGCGCAAATCGTGGAATCTGAAGCGTACGAAGGGGTGCCCACGCTGTGCCGACTTTTGTGCCGACCTCTGCACTAACCTCCGTGCCGTCGCCCCAAACTGTGAGGACACCCAATCCATCGTCTGACCATCAGATCGGTGGAACACGATCTGGGACAAGTGGGACTTGGGTTGGCGTCTGAGAAGGGCCATGGCCTTCTCAGAGAGTGGCACTGCGCGTAACCTGCTACCCTTGGTTTTGTGGATGGTTGCCACGCCCCGGTTCAAATCGATGCAGTTCCAATCCAGCTGAACAATCTCATCTTGACGCATGCCGGTCTCGATGGCGAAGGCGCAGATGTCCGCAACCTTGGGCGGCAATTCCTCGAGCATCACGGCAATCGAAGAATCTGTAGGAAGTAGGATCGGGTCCCGCCGCTCCGGGATTCGCTTCCTGTTGATCATCAAGGCAGGGTTATCCTCGATCCACCCTTCGTCCTGCGCAGTAGACAGAACTGCCGAGATGGCCGTCAGATCGCGCCTGATCGTTGCGTTGCTAACCTCGGCACCACGGCGCGCTTTGATCAGCTCCCGCAGGCAGGCGACATCTACTTGATGAATGGCTTTTCCGTCGAGCCACGCCCGGCATTGGTTCAGGCTCACAAGATACCGCTTAAGCGCGTTCTCGGAAATCGCCGCGTGCGCGTGTTCATGCCAGGCAATGACCACCTCCTGCCAGAGTTTGGGCGGAGTGATGGCGTGGCGAATTTGATCCTCGATCTCGAGGCGAACGCGGTCTAGCGACTGGACTGCCTTTGCTTCGGCGCGTTTCGCTGGTTCAACACGGACATGTAGAGATTTTCGGTATTCGCGTCCGGCAACCTCGAACCGACCCCAG
>Ga0208507_1000490_pt1 | contig 25352 bp, 1 predicted proteins | sample CryBogCBH12Aug01_FD_184626 | JGI IMG/M metagenome (GOLD analysis project Ga0208507, IMG submission 184626) | Freshwater microbial communities from Crystal Bog, Wisconsin, USA - CBH12Aug09.1 (SPAdes) (version 2) | ecosystem: Environmental > Aquatic > Freshwater > Lake | place: Crystal Bog... | reverse complement strand
GCTGGTGTTGAGCCTGCTGGAGGAGCAGGAGGTAGCTCGAGTGGGAAACCGTCGAGGAACTTTCGCCGAAACAAGAAACAGGCGGCGGAAGGAATGGGTGGTGCTGCGGTGAACGAAGAAATTGTCTCGGAAGAAGCGAAACGAAAGCAGGAACGGGAGAAATCTCTAATGGAAACCGCGGTCAACTTTCTGAAAAATATGTCCGTGGTTGAACCGGAAAAGAAACCGATTTTTGATAAAGCTTTCGGAGGAAGTGGAGAAATGCGAAATCTGGAAATTGGCCTGTTCCTCGAGCAGCGCGCAGCATTGAATCAACCGCGAGGTGATCGGGGACTTTCAGAGGGAATGGTTGAATCGCTGATCGTTCATGGCATGCCAAGGGCAGCCAATATTACAGTTGTTGCCGAAGTAATCTGCCGAATCGATCCAGCACAGGAGGAGTTTCGGCAAGATCTAATCGGCCATATGTCTCCGTGCGATAATATACCGATGGCCGATGGCAAATTGCGCGAAACTTCGTCGTTCCGAATCGCACAAATCCGCATAACACAACGCCTCCTGAATTTTATCAGCGGTGTGGACATAGGGCTGCCCAAAGATGATCCGGTTTGGAATATTCAATTTCAGCGAGAGCTACCAAGCACCCTCAGAATGCAATTCAAAAGGTCAGAAGAGCTGCGCGACGTGTTGAACGCTCTCCAAGCTGCGGGAATGACCATATCTGAGGCCACCAGGTTTCTTCACAAAGAAATCGAGGACAGTCTCTCCGAAACAATATTCAGAGAAAAAATAATTGCTGTGCGCATTAATGACAAGAAAAGGCGCGATGGTTCGGCCAAGGCCTCCCTTGTCATTGTACCATATGGGGAGGGAGACTGCAGCTTCTACTTCAAAGGAGATGAGGAGAAGCAGTCGTATCTACGTCTGTGCCCACCTCCAGCTATAAAGATCCTTGGTCGCCCGCTGGAAGTTGAAGATGCTATGTCGCGGGAGCGCATCGAGCAGGAACACAGCAGAAAAATTAATGAGAGGGAAGTCTGGGTGCGGAAAGCTGTAGCTGATTCTGACCTGGAAATTGCTGCAATTACAGTGCTTAAGGTTCAAGTGGCAGTCCATCTGAAACCCGCAACGCGCTGGAATGTCATGAAAATGGTTAATGCTGAAGTTGAAAAACTGGTCCAAGAGGCACTTGGTGGAATCAAGGAGAGCGGAATTCTGTCCGTTGCAATGCAGCACGATTTGGCGACGGCGAAAACGCCCTTGAACAGAAACGATATTTGCATCTGGATCCAAGACATTGATGAGTCCAGGCCGTATGCGAGAGCACTTGAAAAGCTGCTGTCGAAATCCACAAGGGAAAGAACGGAGCTCGTCTCCACATTATCACGCGGGTTGTTGGAAGACATTGTCGCGTTTGGAGACTGCACTTCAACATCTTGGAAGCCGGACGCAAAAGAATTGGTCGCGGTGGCACCAATCACATTCACGAAATTCCACACGGCTTTAAGCAAGGCCTTATATGAGCAGGGTGCACTGGTGATGCCGTGCAAAACCAAGGATGGATCTCGGATCCGCATGAAGCCCGGGAAAGCTAACAATCCAATTACACCAATACAAGAATGGGAATCATTTGCGGATATTCACCCAAGCGAGGACGAAGCTGTCGACATTCGTTCTGTGTTCGACCCAGCTCGCTTTGGCCTTACCGCGGATGTGATGTACGAAGTGCTCGACAAGCGGCTGGATCTGACGCTCGTGGTGTACGAAGACACCTGGCACGGCCGGGAGGTGTATGCTCTGTACCATCCACAGCGGGATCCCTATAGGGTCAAAGCCAGAATGGAGGTGCAAGAGGACAAGTGACGGGGCGGGCCTGCGTACAGTAGTTCGGTGGGCCTTCGAAAGAAGCCACCGGACATTCAGTCGCAGGCGGGTCATATTTTTAAGCAGAGGCAAGTCACTAATTGGGCGGGGGTCGCGGAAAAGGTTGGTAAAGATGTTGCCATGTCCGGCTGTGCAAGTTTCGAAAAGGGGTTGAATGCCAGCGGAGGAACCGGTTTCTGTGCGAGCGTCAGCAAGATGCCGGAAACGGGGACTATGCCGGAACATCCGCAATTCTGTGGAGCAACTAGCAATGTCTGCGGATTTCTCGGAGCAAGCTACGACGCCGGAAACCACAGCCGAACAAGCAGCAACATTGGTAACGATGTCGGAGCAAGCACCAATTATGTTGAGTGTATCTGTTCAAACGGAAACGGGGGATACGGGATTGAAGAGCGGAGCAGCACCAGTATCTGCACCAGAACAAGCAGCAACATTGTTTACTACATCGGAACGAGAGGTAAATCTGTCGGCTTTTGCGGAGCATACAGCAACTGCGGCAACTGTGTCAGTGCAAGAGACAACGTTGATGACGATCTCGGAGTAAGCAACAGTTGCTGCAACTGTGTCATAGCAAGCAGTAGCGACAACATCTATATGGAAGCAAACAACAACATCGGCGACCGTGATGAGACAGACGGCAACATTGGCACTGGGGTCGGAGCAAGCAGCAAAGTCGGTGACCAAGAAAGAAGCAACGGTGGCGACAGTGTCGGGACAAGCAATAACGGCGGTGATTATGTGGAAGCAGGCAGCAATGATGTCGACTGTATCGGAACAAGCGGCAATGTGGACGATTGTTCTGGATTAAGTAGCAATGCCGGGAACTGTGTCGGAGCAAGCTACAACGTCGATGATGGTGCCTCAACAATCAGCAAATTCTGCAGCCATGTTGTAGTGAGCAGCAATGTTTGCGAATCTGTTGTAGCAACCAGCGGCACCAGAAGCTACAATAGAACCAGCAGTGACTCTGTTGCGCATGTTGGAGCAAGTCGAAGAACTGGTACTTTTGTCGAAGTAAGTAGGAACTGGTGCGATGCTGACAGAACAAGCGATGGCCGGATAGGAACAAGCAGCAATGTCGAAGGATGTGTTAGAACACTTAGCAACTGCGGCGACGGTGTGGCAGCAGGCAGCAATGGCAATGAGCGTGTAGGAGCAAACGGCATCATTGGCAATAGTGTTGGGACAGGCGGCATGGTTTGTGATTGTATCGAAGCAAGGAGCACTGTCGATGACCATGATGTAGTGAGCGTGAACGATGTCGACGGTGTCAGAGCAAGCAGCAATGGTGCTGACGGTGTGTTAGCATCCCACAGCATTATCGGCTATATCGGAACAAGCTGCAATGCTGGAGAGAGTGTCGGAGCAAGCTGCAACGTCGGTAATTGTGCCTCAGCAACCAGCAACATCCGCAGCCATGTTGGAGCAAGCAGCATTTTTTGCGAACGTGTTGGAGCCAGCAGCAACACCATTAGCTGCATCAGACCCCGCAGTGACGTTAGTGACAATGTAGGAGCAAGCCGAAAAGCTGGTGCTTGTGTTGGTGCAAGCAGAAACAATGACAATGCCGATAGAACAAGCAGAGGCCGTGTTGGAGCATGCTGCAACGTCGGCGGCTGTGTCGGAGCACGCAGCAACGGCGGCGACGGAGACGACTGTATCGGAGCAAATAGCATCATCGGTGACCGTGTTGAGACCGGCTGCGACATTCGTGGTTGGTTCTGCGCAAGCAGAAATGCAGGTGACTGTGGCGGGAATGAAGGCGAATGTGTTGCAGCAAGCAGCACCAGTGCTGAATGTGAAGGCCGCCAGACTGGCGAGTGTGCAAGGTGCCACGTCGGTGAGTGTGCCTTGACAACAAGCAACATCCGCAGCCATGTTGGAGCGAGCAGCAATGTTGGCAAGCGTGCTGTAGAATGCAACTGCATCAGAGCAGGCAGCGACGATGTCGGAGCAAGCTGGCAAGTTGATGCTTGTGTCATAGCAATTAGGGACTGTGGCGACCGTGACAGAGCAAGCAATGGAGGTGTAGGGGCTAGCAACAACGTCGTTGGCGGTGTCGAAGCACGCAGCAACGGCGGCGACTGTGTGGAAGTGAGCAGCGACGGAGAAGGCTGTAAAGGAGCAAATAACGCCATCGGCGACCTTGTTGTGACAGGCAACAACGTTCGCTATTGCATCGGAGCCAGCAGCGATGTCGGTTACCGTGGCGGAGCAAGCATGAACAATGTATACTGTGTCAGAGCAAGCAGCAACGATGCTGATTGTGTGGGAGCCAGCAGCGATTACGTTGGTTATATCGCGACAAGCAACAATGCAGGAGGAGCTGGTGTAGGAACAAAGTGCAACGTCGACGACTGTGCCTCAGCAAGCAGCAACATCCTCAGCCATGTTGAAGCAAAACGCATCGTTGACGACCATGTTGGAGCAAGCAGCAACGCCAGCAGCTTCATCAGAACAAGCTGCGACATCAGTGACTATGTCGGAGCAAGCCTGACAGCTGATGCTTGTGTCAGAGCAGGTGTTGTAAATGGCAGCAAGGTTGGCGATCGTGCCGGAGCAAGCTGCAACGGTGCGTACTATGCAGGAGGAGCAAGCAACAATGACGGCTGGTGTACAGGGGCAGGCAGCGACGGCGGAGACTGCTCTGTAGCATGTAGATTTGCACGTGACAGTGTCGGCTCAAGTAGCAACGTTAACAACTGTGTTGGCACAAGCAGCAACGGCGGCAAACGGGTGCGAACATGCAGCAAGGTTGGCGGCTATGCAGGACAAAGCAGCGACGTTGGCGTCGAGGTCAGAGTCAGCAACAACCCGAGAGATTGTGCCGGAGCACGCGACAGTTCTTGCGCAAGCAAGACAGTGGGCAACTGTTTTGGAGCAAGTGGCAACCTAGGTGACTGTATCGGGGAGAGCTGCAACATGGGTGATTGTACCTCGGCAATCAGAAACATCCGTAGCCATGCTGGAACAAGCAGCATTATTGGCGACCGTGTTGTAGCAAGCTGGAAAGCCGACGCTTGTGACGGAGCAAGTAGGAGCAATGGAGACTGTGACAGAGCAAGCTTCGGCGATGTAGGGGCAAGCAGCAACGTTGGAGCAAGCAGGAGCATCGGTGATGTTGTCCGAGCAAGCAGCAACGGCAATAACCGTGCAGGAGCAAACAGAAACGTCGACGGCTATGCAAGTAGCAACGGCAGCGACTTTGTGGCAGTAAGCAGCGACTGTGACGACTGCTTCGGAGCAAACAGCAACGTCGGTAACCGTGTTGTGACAGGCAGCAACGCTCGCAACTGTGTTGTAGCAAGCAGCAGCATCGTCGACCGTGGCGAAACAAGCAAGAATGATGGCAACTGTGTCAGAGCACGCAGCAACGGTGCTGACTGTGTAGGAGCAAATAGCAATGACGTCGGCTGTGTCGGAACACGTAGCAACCGCTGTGAGTGTGCCATAGCAAGCAATAACTTGATCGGAGCAAGCAGCAACGTCCGCTCCTGTGTTGGAACAGGAAGCAACTTTAGCAATTTTGTAGGAGCAACCCGCAACGTTGGTAAGTGTGTAGGAGCAACCAGCAGCAGTGATGACTGTGAAGAAGCAAGCAGCAGGGATGACTACTGCGTCAGAGCAAGCAGTAACTGCGGAGACTGCCCTGTAGCAAGCAGCAATGCAGGCGAATGTATCGGATTAAGTAGCAGCGTCGGCGGCTGTGACGCCGCAAGCAGCAACGTCGGTCACTATGTCGGAACAAGTAGCATCGGCTGTGAACGGAGGCGAGCATGCAGCGAGGCTGGCGGCTGTGCCAGAGAAAGCAGCTACGCGGGAGTCAAGGTCAGGGCAATCAGCAACACTGACAACTGCTCACAAGCAAGAAATGTTAGCAACCGTGTCAGAACACAGTCCAGGACATTGCTTGGGTCGGCGGCAGCCCTCCGGCCCGTGAATGGATTTGCAGCAGTCTCCGAGTCAAGGAGTGAACAAGAGAAAGTGCTCAAGTTAGGAGGTGGGTCTGTGGTTATCCCCGTGTCGTTATGTATGCTGGAATTTAATGGATCCGTCACTGAGTCACCGGCTCTCTCGGCAAAAGTCTCTGCGCCAACGGGTCTGGGTGGCCAAGGGCCACTGGCAGCCGCAAGCTCCGAGTCAGGAAGTGGGTCAACGGCAGCCTCTGAGCAGGAACGTGCGCTGTTGACAACACATCACTGGCGATTACTTGAATTGTGCGGGGCGAAGGCACCCTCTGAGTCCGAGCATGCATCGGCTGTCGTCCCTAACCCAGCAAGCGAGTCAGCGAACTTGAAATTTCTCGAATCAGCTAGTGCTTGGATGGCAATCTCCCAGCCCAACAGCCAGTCAAGTACGATACCCGAGTTCGTGGGTGGATCTGCGGAGGTCGCTGCCCTAGTAACCAGACCGGCAAAGGTCCCAGAGTCCGGACTGGTATTGAGTGAGCCGGGCCGGCCGGTAACTGCTTCTGAGTCTGTGCGCGTGGCTGCGGCGGTCTTGAAACCAACGACTGAGCCTGCAGTGCCTGATTCAGAAAGATTGCCGTGCAGCAGGCCGGAACCGAAAAAATATCACCTTTCGTGGTGGCAGGCAGAAAATCTCGGGCCCGATCCGGCCGGGCCCAGGGATTTGCAGAGCTATAGTCACGGTACCCAGCAAATGTTTTTTCAAAAAATTGCAAGTACAGCCGGGCCGGCAATGTTCTTGGAAGCAGCTCTCGTGCGTCTGATTGAACAGCTGCTGTTTGCTGGAATCTTCTTTCAAATTCTGGTTGTTCATCATAACTTAGCTCATAATTTCTTTCGGCGATATATCTTCAATCTTTCGGAATCTTCTGTTGCTGTTCGTAAATTGACTCATTGGAGCGTGTGGTTTTGGAGGGAAGTTAAACTTCTTCAACTCGCTCTGCTGCTTCTGTGTACTGTTCTGCGAGCTGGCGACACACTCCTTGATCAAACTCTCCACCGTTTATTGATTCTTTCGGTAATATCAAACATGACAGATCGTCGATTACCGGCAAAAGTGGATGCCAAGAAGTTTCGGTTTGGACGGGAGTCTCCAGAAATCGAAGCTGGTGTTGAGCCTGCTGGAGGAGCAGGAGGTAGCTCGAGTGGGAAACCGTCGAGGAACTTTCGCCGAAACAAGAAACAGGCGGCGGAAGGAATGGGTGGTGCTGCGGTGAACGAAGAAATTGTCTCGGAAGAAGCGAAACGAAAGCAGGAACGGGAGAAATCTCTAATGGAAACCGCGGTCAGGTTAAAACAAGGTTGGATTCCGAGCCTTGGTGTTGCATGTGAATCTCTCTCTTGCTCTTTCACTGTGTCAATGTATTGGTTAAGTCCAACACACTCTTCTCATCAGGGGTTTCCAAATCGCTCACACCTCACAGTTCCTAGTCTAGTATCGTCTGCACAGCTTCCGTTCGGTCTCGTATTGTACACAGTTCAGCCGGGAGGAGCTGTCAGAAAATACACCTTGGAAGCGGAAGAAAGGCATCTCAAACTCATTGGGGGATCGAGTTCCGACGACCTTTGTAATTTGTATGTGGAGATAACGCACGTCCTAAATGTGGCGTCCATTGCTTTTGAAAATCTTCAAGTCTCTTTTTTGGAGATTGTCGTCAGCCCTCTGGCCACTGGGACAGTCGAATTGCCAGCAGACAAAGAGATTGAGGTGACCAATGCCGACCTTGTCAACATAACAACAGCGCTCGATCAGGAAATGCATGTGCCTGCTTGTGCTGATATTGTAGTACCTGCGCGAACGATGGCATCAATTGTCAGGATCGTTGAAGAGGGGACCAACCTGGTGATTGAAAGTGCACCAACAGGGGACCCTCAGACCAATACCGGCGTAGGCCGGTGTGACCATGGTGCAAGCAGAAAGCTGTGGGATCCAGGCAGATCAGAGGAGCTTTGCGCTGAGGTGACTGGATATGGACTCTCTGGTGGAAATGGACCGAGTGCAATGCAACCTTGCTTGGTTGACTCGGCGGTTGGCGGTACAGTGGTTGCAACTCATGGCAGCTACTCACGTGAAGTGGCCCATGACAGCAAAGTAGCTGGGGTGGCTGATGGAGCTACCAGGGAAATCGACGGGGATTCCGCGGCAATGGCAGGAGGCAAATTGTCAACGCTGGTTGGCGGTACTTTGGTTGTAGAACTTAGCTGTTGCACTAAGAGGACCAGTCCTCTGTCAATTCCTGTTGAAGACCATCACAAGCATATCAGCGCTGCAGATGCCAACACCTGCGTGCAGGTTGAATCTGCCACTATTGCTGGTGTAAACATTGACCGGATCGGAAATAACAGTTGCAGGTGTAATGATGCAGGGGCTGTGGCAGAAGCTGTCCCAGGCTTTGAGGGCAATGGCTGGCAGGTAGCATTTGGGAAGCACACTACTCCTCCCAGGCAAGCGTCGGTCGAGTACTGGACGATTCCAAGCAACCGTTTTGCTCCATTAGGATGTCTAGATGTGAAAGATGTCGACATTTCTCGACAGCTGCAGACAGCACAGCAACAAAATCGTAAGAGGAAACAGCGATCCAGAAAGCAGAGGAAAGCCACTGGTATCCCCAGTAAAAGTAAAGCCGAAGTCGTAGAGTATCCAACTGTGGTGGTACAGGCAGCCCTCTTGACGACAGCTCCGTTTCAGGCGATATTCCCGACGATAATACCTGGCTTAGCGATGTCAGCTGGGGTTGTTCAAACTGCGACAACATGCTCCATGCCAAATGGGGGCGCGGCCGCCTGCGAAATACATGCTGCGGGCGTCCACGTGAGTGTGATGACCGCGCTGTCCCAAGTCTATTTTCCGGGGTCTACAAACCAGAAGCTCCCAACGTCGATGCCCTCACATCACTGGAGGGCATTCCGGCGGCGTCTGGCTTGTCGGCCTTCTTTTGTCTTTTGGTCTCAGCGCACGTTTCTTTATAGACTTGCGAAGAGCATTACCGACCATCATCGATATTCTCCATCTGCTATCACCCCTATTTTCGACTTTCGCTCTTCACAGGCATATGTGGAGCATCGCAGGTGGCTACGTAGTAAATTGCACTGGCTTCTGATGTGCATGCAATTTCGCAGATTGACCTTATGGGCCAAGATGCTATTGTTTCCCCATATCTTCGACTGGTTTCTCAAGATCTTGAAGCGGTTTGGAAAATGGAGACGGAACCAGGCCCGAGGAACCAAAGTCACTGTGTCTGTCTGGCAAGATGTTCTTGTGGACTGTGTTCGTTGGGCTCTTGCTACCACTCTTGCCTACGTGCTTTCTCAGGAACTCGGAAATGGGCCTACCATGGGGCTAGTGTACCTTGCAATGCTGATCCGAGACGTCTGTCTCACATGTATGTTTGATGATATATGGTCGACGCCTGCTCTGATACTGCTTTATGGTCTCCTATACCATATGATTGCTCCTCACATCCCTGGTCACCATCAATGGCATTGGATGATCTTGACTCTCCATAATTGCATGTGGATCAAGTGGATCAATTACATGTACTTAAGCCCTGACACGGACCTGATCTGCTCAGCCTTCACCCGTTGCGGTACCTACCCGATTGTCTCCTGGAACACGGCTAGTTCTGTCTGGTCCCCTGATCAGCTCAGCCCTGCCTTGGCAATACTCTTGCTTTTGCTACTGCCTGTTTGTCAGTTGCTCATACTCGTGTGGTTCTTACTCCTTCACAGTAGGATATTGCCTTCCTGTGGCTCTTCCCTCGCTGTGCTCCACGTGAAGTTGGATGTATGTGGGTCCTCGCTTGGAGAAGGATTAATGTCGGGGCTAATAGCTGGTTCAGATCCAGCGTCTGAACCAGAAGATGACCAAACGGAAGTTGCACTTTCTTCGAGCAAGTCTCCAGGCGTGCAAGTTGACGCTGGTTGCCAGGCTAAGCTGCAGGATATTCACAGCTTGTCAGAAATGAATAAGCTGAGTCAGCTGTGTTTTGCTGAAGCAATCGCTTGTGCATCTCTCCTGTCCGAGAAAGTCATGGAGCTTGAAGGCCAAGTGGCAGATGCCCTCAAACGCCCCGATTCCAACCAACAGAACTTGATGAACCACCTCAAGCCTATGCTTGGTACAGCTTTGCTGATGGATTGTCTGGTAACCAAAATATTAGAGTCTGCTGATGCTCATGGTCGCAGGACGGAGCGTCGACCGGTCATTCTCCAGGTCAAAAAGTTAGACTCCAGGATAACGCCACTAATTTGGCGGCTGGAATCAGCCCTTGACATAGTTACGCCAAGTACGCTTGATCGTGTCTGTGTTGGGCCAAGAAGTAAATTTGTTCAGAATGATGAGGAAAGCAGCAATGTCTGGGATGGTGTGGCAGCAAGCAGCAGCGCCTGTGTCTGTGCTCGAGCAAACAGCAATGTCAAGAACAGCGTCAGAGTAAGAAGTAACATCATTGATTGCGTCGGAGCAAGCAGCAAAGTCCACGATCATGCAAGACAGCGCAGGAATACCGGTGGCCGTGTTATGGTATGGAGTACCGTTGGCATCGATGTCAGTGCAGGGAACTGTGTTGGAGCGAGCAACAGGATTAACGGCCGGGTGGGCTCGAGCAACAACTTAATCGTTAGCAGCTTACCTGATGTTGATGCAGAGCACAAAGCAGGCAGCAGTATAGGCGACTGCATAGGTGCCATGAGCGAGGCCCAAGCAGCCGCCTGCATCTGTGCATGTGCTTATACCGAGTGTGAAATCGAAGCTAGCCCCATTTCCGAGGTGAAGACATGCTGCAACACTGTCGACAGTGTATGTGTAGCTGGCGAGATTGAATCGGGTGTTTGTTTTGGAGAGGGCACTGGTATCCAGACTAAGGTTGCAGCTGCAGGCGGCAGAGTCGGCAGCTATGCTAGTGTTGAAGATCAGTGCAAATCAAGCAACGAGGCTGAGGGCGGGATCAGAGCTGGCGACATTGTTGGAGAGTGGGTGTCTGGCAAGTGGAAGGTCCAGACAGGCGGCAGTGTTGGCGCTTGTGCTGATATGGCGGGTAAGGTCGCATGTGATCAGGCTATCACATTGGAAATTGAGTCTTACCAAGCTGCGGCATTATCCAATGTGATGGAACAAGCAACAACCTTGAGCCCTGTACTGGCTCCCGAGCGAGTTCACTGGTCAGCAGCAGCCGTCGAGCCAACGACAGTCCTCGCAGGCTGGTTACCAGCCACAAATGACGCGATTATCTTGTCTGGACGACCAGTGCAAAGCACTCATGCCTCGCTCACCTGCACCACCTGGGAGGACCATACAGTCCTTATTGAAGACATTACTCATCAAGAAATCTTCGCATGGCCAAAACTCGCTGGTGAGATTGGAGGATGCTTCTCCTGTGGCTTTGATGACACACCCTATGGAGCCGGTAGCACTAGTCAAGGTTACAGCAGCACGCCCTATTGCCCCCCTTCAGTACGGGCTGTATCGGATCTGTTGATAGTTGTGAAGCCCCCGGTGGTGCACGGCAGTGAATCTGAACCTTACGCACGGCTAGTTGGCTTAACCACAGACTCGCCCTGCAAGGAGGTTTACTCTCGCGTGGCTGCGCTCTGGGGTATGAGTCAGGGTTGTTACTACTTGCAGCACAAAGGAAATCGGCTTCCTGAATCTGCTATCTCACTCGGATCATTTCTTCTCAACCCAGTGGGCATAATACAGTTTCAAGTTTACTTGCGACTACTGGGTGCTGGTGGCCGCCCAGATATGCCCAGACGAAACCCTCCACGCTCTGGCAGGCACGTCTCTTACCCTGTGAGCGTTCCGGACGATCACATCCTGGTTTATCAGCTGGATCCAGCTGCGACAGACCAAGACGGACATCTTAAAGAACTAGTCGATAGCGCTAACAACAGCAAGGCCTGCCAACTCTACTGTGCCAGCATCAGGGCAGCAGGGGCAGTGTATTTGGAGAAAGTACAGGAGGACGGAAAGGGCCTAGGTGTAAGGCTCGTGTGCCCAGTTCTGGAAGGTCAAACATTAGCCCTGTGCTATTACCCAGGCAGCATATCCGACTGCGAGAATGGCGGAAACCACTGCCTAGAGTTGGGTCCGTGGCATGATCACACCGTCTATCTAGATGGGGCACGATGTGTGCCATGCATAGACCAGCATCGTACACCGATGCAGTTGGTAAACCATAAATGCCATGAACACAGTAACAGTGTGGCGAACTGGAAGGAGTTTGATGATGACGCGGGTGGCCTCGGCCTTCTAGAACTGGTTGTAAAGGGCCCTCTGGCAGCAGGAACATTCCTCTCTTTTGACTATATCAGACGGGGAGGAAATTTCTTCCGTCAAGGTTTGCAGGGCACTGAGACTCCGAAAGGGTTCAGAAGGATCCGCTGTTCCTGTGGACCTGGTGGGACGTGCCCTCGTGACCTCCAACGTTTCGAAGAAGAAGTAACTAAGCAATTACTGTCCCTGTCTCAAGATACGTATGTTGTTCAACTGAGCCAGCCGCCAGTGGCGGCTGCAACAACAATAGCAGTAACTCGTAGCTGCGGTGTCTTTAAGCGGCGTGATGTTGGTAAAAAAGGAGCTCGTAGGAAATCGGAGCTTACTCAGATTCCTATTCAGATTCGCAATTCGAGTAAAAGGAACAAGTATCGTCCGGTTCCTGGTCTCAATGCTGAACAGGGAACATTGAAGTCATTTTTCGCAGCGCTTCAACCTACCATGCGCCTCCAAGAGCACTCGAACATCCAAGAGCACTCGAACATCACGGGTTGTCATGAGCAGGGATTGGGTGATGAAGTGAACAACCCTCCAGTTGCTGCAATGGCGATTGAAATAGGCGGCGACGACGAATGTATTGTAATTGATTCCGACTTGGCGTTGGCTGCAGCATGCGGAGGGGTCTATGAAAATGCTCATCTTGGAAATGGAGTGGCGATCGTAGCAGGAGGGGAGATCAATGCGGGTATAAATCAGTTCGGTGCAGCAAGTGAAGTTGACGAGTGTTTGGCCGTCGACAGGCGAACTGGAGTTGATCACAGAATTGATTGTAGTGTGGATGTCGAAAAGGAAACTGTATATGTAGAGGTGGGTGCCAAGAGGGAGGACGAAGCAGGCGGCGAGGTCAGCCCGTGGACAGGTCTCAAGTTTAAAATACTCAACGAAGAGTTTCGAATAACGAAGCAGGGCCTCAATGTTAACGATACACCATACGCTTGTATTCAAGGTACTCTGCACCTCGTGCGACGTGGACAACGGTATACTGTCACAATGGATGATGAGGTGCGCGCAGCGCGGGGTGAAGGGTCGTGTGGTCTCTTGGGGATCCAGGACATTATTCGTGAGGCTGAGTCAAACCTTGGCTTTCGGGAGCGCAGACAGACGCACATAGCACTTCAGGGCGAGTTTCAGGAGCGCTGGGAAATGCTTTCAGCAATGGCCGATGACAGCGAAGCAGAAGGCACTAGGGTAGCAATTTATTGCCATGCTCTGAAAAACCGACAACGTCTAAAGAGCACCTTCCGCCAAGATGTATCCATAAAAGATTGTGACCATTCACCCATGCTTAGGTTCGAACAGATGAATGGATTCGTATTCGCAAAGAATGACCCCCCATGCAATGTCCGTAAGGCTGCTTTCTCGTTCCTGCACCCCTCCACTCATCTGGATGAGAGATATGCGAAACTGCTGCTCGATTGGCTTCATAACAAAGTGGCCCTTATTCCGCTCACTCAGGTCCGCAGAGAAGCAGATGGCGCCCCCCTAGTCTTTCATGTCCCAGAAGCTGATCTGATTTCAGATGAGGCTGTCCTCTTTATCAAAATGTTGAATGTAGAAAAACAAGGCTATGCGCGAATTCATCTCAATCACTTCGACCGAATAGGCAACCACAACCCTATTGGATTCCTTGAAGATTTGCCTTCAGTACCTTTCCCTGTCAGCGTGTTGGCCCCCATACCCAAAGGTGGTGATACATACGGTGAGGTCACCTGCAGCAACCAAGGCGTTGCTGCTGGCCGTACAAATGCGCATGCTCATCTTTGTCGTAAGGCTACTGTTGTGAGTGCCGCTGATCCCAAGCAGAGCGAGGTAGTGGCCAAAGCGAATCGTGGAATCAACGTCGGAAAGTCGCGGTGTTTCGAGACCGAGTTCAGACCTAACGACGAAGCAGCAGACGGCAGTGCACGTGTTGGCTGTTACGTGGACATCGTGGGGGAAGAAAAACTAGACGGCATAGTCGCCAATTCTGCTGCAGGGTCGTACCCTAAGGCTAGCGCTGCGGTTAAGGAAGGCGAGTTATCGGAACAGGGTGCTCTGGAGCTAAAGCTAGAGAAGGAGCGCACCGTTCCCATACAGCATATCGCCGGTGAAGTTCAGTCAAATGGGTCCGTCTTGAGAGCAGCATTACCGAATCCTGCTATTGCTTTGGGCGTCAACACTGACGACATGTATACTGAAACGACTAAAGCATGCCAACCCATCGAGAACCAGTGTCCTCTGCAATGCAGGGCACTGAAATTCCAAGTGCCTACCACTATCTCTGAGGCGGAACTGCTACTAAATAGAAATTTCGATCTTGCCACAATATGGGGGCCCCGTTTTTCAGTTACCCGGGAAGAACGGCTGAAGAGACGCCGGAAGTGTTGCCCGGACCCACCGGGATGGAGCTGGGTGGACGCGGTTCTTGAGGTGTATCCCCTGCTTGCCGAATTGAAAAGCGAGCAGAGAGTTAAAGAACACGAGAGGCAGCTTGCAGCTGTGTCTGGATCTGCACCAAGTCAGAAAGCTGTATCGGCGCCTTCCAAAGTTCGGGTCGCGGCGGAGGCAAGTGAGTCTGTACACGCTGTGCTGCGATCTGCAGTATCTGCCCGAGTACACATGTTGGCGGCTGGATTGGTATCGATTGGAAAGGTGCCGATTGGCCGTGTACTGCTGACAGCAGGATCAGGAAAATCGAAGACAGCTGCGAGCCAGAAGGGAAAATCTGTAGCCTGGTCTGACCACTTATTGGTACACCAGGACACACGCGTCCAATCACAATGCAATACGCACAGATTGAAGGATGCAATACGAAGACCACTCGTGGCAGCAAACTGTAAGCCAGATATGGCAGTCAAAAGCAAGGATCTACCTAAATTTGCACAACGTACCGTTATTGACTGCTGGAATCACTCTCTGCCATCTAGTCCCATGTGCTCGTCAGAGCTAGCACGGCAATCGTCAGACATTGCACCGGCTCCTCTCTCAAACGTTAGAGCAACTCCAGCGGTTATTCGACCGCTGTCTATACCAGTAGAGGAGGACACGGTGATCTCTCCCTCGACAGTGAGCGCCCATCCTCCTCTGCGACATCCTCCGCGTCCTCAGCCTGCCCTGGGGCCATCCTGTCGCACCTTCCTCCCGCGTGCTGTACGTATTCCGGAACCTCCCTCTATTCCTGGCTTGTCTCCATGGATTTCGGGGACCCTGGGTCTCTACCCCAACTTCAATGGTGGTGCAAATCAGTTCCCGATCTGGAACGTGCGCATTGAGGGGTTAACGCGGCAGCAAGCCATGTTTACATCATCGGATGCTCTCTCCCTATCAGCATTTTACGTGGCAGCAGACGTGTGGACTAGAGACAATGATGGCTGGCGTTTGGGGAAAATCTTCGGTGCCTTTTACGACGCGGGCAGCTTTGCATATCGCGCGTTAATGGGAATTCACAGGGCCCCAACCCGCTGCTTCTATGAGATCATTCGCGAGGATCGGCCCTGCAAAGCGTACTTCGACCTTGAAGTTGAACCAGGAGTAATGGACGCAGTACAGGGCAACTCTCTATGCCAGCAAGTCATCTCTGTGTGGGCAGACAAGATACGCGCCAAGTGGCCGCATGCGGAGCAACAATGCCCCCGCTGCCTTGAGGTGCTGATGCTGGATGGCAGCCGCCACACAAAAGATGGATGGAAAGTTAGTTATCACTTGGTGTACCCTTGGTTGACATTTCCGTGTAACAACTCCGCTCTCAAGGTTGAAGTTGAGGCCTTAGTAGTCTCACCCCAATTTCAATATATAACAAGTAATGGAACCATGAAGAAATTCATTGACTCGTCAGTTTACACTCGTAACAGACAATTTCGCTTGGCACTCTCTTGCAAGCTTTCTGACCCCACACAGACGCCCATGCGTTTGCCTGCCGAACAGTCCCTCTCAATGTTCCTGTTATCATGCATTACTCGTATCGAGTCAGATTCGTGGATAGTGCCAGAGGAAAAGCCAAAACACCCGCATATGAGCAACACATGTGGTGCTTGGCAGTCGAAGCCCTTATCCCACCAACCTGGAATAGGATCTCTGCGGCAGCCAAACACTGCGCCCTTGTCACAGGATATCACCACCTCCCTCAACAAACTTCTGTGCCAGCACGGTCTACCGGAAGGGCGGCTTACTGGCCAACGAGGCGACAGCAAAGCTGCGGCATTCCGTTGGGGTGCTAAAAAGGGGGTAAAATGGCCCTGCTTGATAGCGCAGATCTGGCGACCTGCAGAGCCATTGCACGATAGCAACGGTGGAATTGTTTCCTATAATAGATTCCGTGCAGTGTTCTTTCAATGTCTTCATCCAGACTGTCAGCGGTGGAGCAGAAAACCTGGAATATTTCTCGGATTTGTCCAAATATGTAATACAGCAGCTATCACAGCTGCCAGTACTTCAATCAATGCCAGTCCGCTGGGTGCAACCGGGAATGCACGTGGCACGAAGCGGTCTCTAGCAGTTGGTCCAGTTTTTAAAAATAAAGTTTCAGCCAATAGAAACACCACCTCGTTGTCCGGGATGGAAGAAAATTTCATCCAGCCTGTCCCTCCCCCTGTAGCACCTGCTGCAGCTCCCCCGGTTATTTCACCATTTGGTAGGCCGGAGGCGATGCTGACCCCGAATGAGCGGCCGAATGAGCGACCACCTGTTGCTGCGTCTCCCCCATCTCCTCCACTTTCTCGCGAGCAAAGCCTTCGATGTGTTTACTCTTTAAATCAAGCTTCTACAGAGGACTCGTTTGCAGCGCAACATATGCCCAATGGTGCATGGGGTGGCAGGATGGGAGGGCCCTCCTCGGAGCTGATGGGTCGAGAATTGGACCCAGATCGAAATCCGGACATTGCGGAAACACATCACTCAATACAAAACTGGGCTACAAAGGTGGTTGAGGCTCCCTTCTTTGCACCACCTCCAGAAAGACTGCTTCCTCTGCTTGTGGAACAACTTAAAAGGGCAAATCAAGAATATTCTAACGAGTGTGGTGGGGTCCTTCATGGCCTAGATAATCTACTGCACGCTGATGCTACACCAGCCCCCGCTTGCCAGGCAGGGATGGATGATATTGACCTAAAGTGGCGATTACTGCCACCAGCGGCTTGGTTTGAGCCCCCTCTTGGTAAGAGATTACCAATTGGACACAACCTTCTAACCCAAGCTCTAGGGCGTGCAGAGGCAGCACAAGGTCAGGTGGATGCAGATTCTCTTATCGACCCATCTAATGTCTGGAGCAGTCCCTTTTCAGTGGCCTTCATCAGTGTCGGATTCAGGCGTCTGCGCTTTTCGATGCCTGGTGTTCTTGGCCTTCTGGAACAGCACAGACCAGACATATTGTTCCTTGGGGATCTTGGCGTCGCTAACCATCGCATCGGTCGGCTAAAGCTCCTGCTGGAAGCGTCGGTTGATGAAGAATGGATCTTTTTTAAGAACATTTGCAACTCGCGAGGGTATCCAGTAGGGTTAGGAGCGATGGTGCATGTTTCCACTGCCAAGTTCATTACGCAACTGGAGGTTTCCTGTCCGCCAGATCTGGACCAACAGGAATGGGCTCTAGCAGTTGGCGGTCGTATCCTCCACTTGGAACTGAATCGTCCGGAAGCAGGTGGGCGAATATGGTTTGTTGGTCTCAACCAGCATGTGGCAGCCAACAACAGGGTTGCATCTCGTGAGCTTGTACTGTTGACGTTAGCGCATATCTCAACCCTAGCCAAAACGCACGGTTGGCGGCTTGTTATTTTGGGGGATGCCAATGCAGCTCCGGTTGGAGGGCGATGGGGCTATTCACACAACACCAAGACAGGTGCTGCTGACCAAAGGATGCATGATTGGCTAGCACAAACTGAGTTGTGCGAGATACGCAGCGCGCCTCTGCAGCCCACATGGAAGGCCTGCCTTCTCCCCAAGAAAGCGACGCTGGATCGTGCCTGGGTCCACCCTGCAGATCTCCCTGTCTCCAGTTTACTCGTGAAATGGGCTGCAGCGCAACCCGTCTTTGATCATGCTATGATTATGCTGCAGCTTCCACACACTGTGGCAGGATTGGGCTTTGCAGGAGCTTGCCGCCCATTGAACCAAACCATCCAAGCTCCGCGATGTCGTGTGAATGTACGCAAATTCCGGGAACCAGCCATACGCGCTGAATGGAGTAAGCTACTGCAACACGCCTTGACGAACTTTTCAGGCGGCTCTGTGGCGGAACAGCAGGACGACTTGGATCCTGCCGGGACTCAACGAGCAACATCGACAGTTGCACATGGCTCAGCTGCAGTCAGTAATTCAAATGTGCAAGGCTGCGGTGATTCGGATGCGGGTGCAGTGGCGGACAGCGAATCAGGCGTGGAGGTCAGCGGTGTTCCAGAGTCAGGGATTGATGGTGGCACTGACGCAGGGGCCACTGATGCCCCAGTGGACATGGCTGGTGGCGACATGGGCTTGCTGAACAGCGGCAATACGGATGGGGGGGCAGGCAATAACAAGGATGATATGCCTGGTAGCGACCCGAAAGATGCGGAGAAACAGACCACCCAGGACCCATTCCAGGCCTTGCGATATGCAGAGATGATGGCTGCTCAGATAGCACATTCACTCGCCCCTCGCCGTCAGCGGAAACGAGGGGAAGTCTGCCGTTCATTTGCCTTTTCAGGTCATCGTACCATCTTCCGTGAAATCAACCTACTGAACGCCGCCCGCGCATTGGTCAAGAAAATTATTCTACGCAGTCCAGATATCTTGCACTCTGCCCATCGTGACATGCTTTGGTATCTAAAAATTGGCCGGTTACATGGCAGCATTGCACGAAGTGGACACTACCGCCCTTCGACGCTGCATTACTCAACTAAGTGGTACTTTGGCCATGCAGCCAACATGGTTCTGACAAGCTGGCTAGGTCAGGCAAAAACGGCAGTGGACGTTCGATGGGCGGCAGTACGGGAAGATATAGCCAAAGCAAAATATATCAATGAGTGCAAAGCTCGAGAGATGCTGATCCGTAGTGGGGGAATGTTGGACCATAGACTGCTAGCTAATGCTCTTGGCAAAAGACAGCCACGCCCAAGAATGTGGGGGGTAGCCGGTCAAGTAAGTCTAGGAGTCAGGTTTAATCTATGCCGCGAGAATCCGCCACCACTACTTGCATATCTGCTTACGCTGCCCGAAACCGAAGGAGTTGTGAGCGCAGAAGGTACTGATTGCACCCTGAAGATCTGGTTTCGAGGTCCACGGTCATTGGGTGACTTCCTTTCCTGTTGGTGTTCTTTGAATCCTCCCTTTGATAAGCCATCTGTTAGCACTGTGATGCCACCAGAGACCTACGTGGCAATTATTCCGGACGACATATTGGCAGTGCAAGAGTTACATCTGGCTGGCGAAGGTATGGACTCTGAATCAATCTGCCCTAGCTGTCAAAACACTGGAATTCAGCCCATTGTGACTTCCGCGAAGGCCCAGCCCTACGGTAATCCTAAGCGTGCTGTGCGTTTCTTCTGTCAGCAATGTTGTTCTGTCCATGATGATGTTGCGCTCGCCCAGCTCCCGCCCTGCCCCATCCCGTGGCAAGTGTGGAAGGAAATGCGCAAGATTCCTTCGGGTCTTGCGCCGCTCATTTGTCGGCCAGTAGATATGGATACATTGGAAACAATTGTGAGGCGCTTGGGCAACGACTTGAGCATGGGAATCGACGGTATACCGCGGGAATTCTATAAATATGGCCCCTTGGTGTTCCTTGAATTTCTTCGCTCAGCCATCAATGCGTACCTTAGTGGCATGTCACCAACAGTGGGCGTCCATGAGTGGCAAGGAGCCATCTTTAGTCTGATCTCGAAGACCCTTGCCCCCCTATGGATGACTGACCAGCGACCTATCGCCAGTGAATGCACAAAGTACATCATAGCTACAACTGTTATCAACACCCGACTTGATCAGGTAACGGAAGACTATTGCCTGATAGATGATGTACAAGAGGGATTTCGTCGGAATCGCAGCACAAGACGTCAGCTCACCAAGCTTCGGACCATCCTGGAGCAGCACAGCAAAGATAAAAGTCAGTCAGTGGTTCTCTACCTGGACATCAAGAACGCATTTAACGCGGTCAACCATCGAGCAGTCCTCGCTCTCCTAGAAGGCTATGGCTTCCACCCGACTGATGTAGACTTGTTTCGCCGCATGTATGATGGCAGATTTATATCAGTTGGCAACTCCTTCGGTGAAACGGCTGCGTGTTTCCTTCGGCGTGGTGTCTTCCAAGGTGACGCACCAAGTCCCAAGATATTCACCCTGGCGTTTGATCCGGTCCACAAGATGGTGCGAGCCAGTGGACGTGGCTGCACAGTAACGGGCTTGGAACATCCAGCGGGTTCAAGTGGATTTGCTGATGACACCATTCTTCACACTGGTGGTCCTGACTCGATCCCGGCCATGCGAGTTATCGTTGATACCATCTCGCCATTCTCTGCTTGGCTGGGTATGTTCTTCAACCTGAAAAAATCGCTCATCTCTGCTGTTGACTATTCTACTGGCCAGTCCATGCCTACTGATAGCATTACATTTGACGGGGTGCCATTCACAGTCTTGCTTCCAACTGTGGCCCACAAGCACCTCGGTGTGCGTATGTCCCTGACACTAGACTTCGGAGCGGAAAAGGCGCACGTGATCGACGAAATGCAGCGTAGACTCAACGAGCTGCAAAAGGAAGAAGTGCTGTCGCCCTCCCTGAAAGAACTAGCCATCAAGATTGGGGTAACGTCAGTCTTTCGTTACAGTGCTGGGGTGGTTCCATGGCTGCAATCGGAGCTGGATACAATCTCAAAAATGTGGATTAGGGGTTACAAGAGCGCTTGGTTCAAATCGGGAGCACGCAGTATGGACAGTTCCCCAATCGTTCTTGATCTGGTTGATGGCGGTCGCGGTTGTCCTGCAGCGCCGGAGGTCTGGATGCACGAAGTGCTAGCTACTCTAGACCAATGCCTGACCCTGCCTGGTGAAATTGCCCAGATTGTCTTGCAACACCTTTGGCGTGAATGCAATTCACATGGATGTGCTGCCCTAAACCAAATGCAACTGCTCTTGCGTCTTGGCAGCAGAGCGGAATCGGGCTCGCTTCTGGGCCAGATGTTGCTGCGACTAGACGAGCAGGGACTCTCTGTCACTAGCCCATGGCCGCCGATTTCAGGGACATTAATTACCGAAGTCGTATGGCCACATCTGCAACAAGCTTGGCGTGCTAAAGAACAAACCGCAACTATCGATCGCTCAGCTCCCTTGTTTAGTGACTGTGAAGCTCAAGCAGCTTGGGAGCAAGCGAAGCTGTGCTTACAAGCTGTTCGTAAACTTGGAACGGGTGGTATCCTTGAACTCTCAAAGCTCTATGGCCAAGCCGGTCGATGGCTGGCTTGGAGGGAAAGGCCCCTGCATGCCTGTGGGCTTACTCAAATAGAACATGCCACTCTGCTCTCCTGGCTGGACAGGGCCCAATCATCTGCAAACAAGGAGAACGTGAGCGCTGATGGCAGTGCACAATCTCCAGTGGGATTCCAACGCGAGCTAGTTCCCAGCACCAGGGAGCAGAGTCTAGGTGCTGCACCCTGTGTGGAATTGCCCTCGTGCATTTGTGGTGTGGCCCGATTCAGTGCGTCGCACGATCGGATTGTTCTGGAATGCTCACAAACTCGTGCTATCTGTACTAAATTTAATGATAAAACTGATCTGAGACACATCTCAGATATCGACCTAGCGTGGGTGATGTGTCGAGCACGTGCAGTGTTTTCCTTTTCCCTGAGCGACTCACAAACTACTACTGTCGAATGCTTGCTTCCTCTGCGTACAGTTCTACCTTTAGCACCTGTGTTGGCACCACCTGAATGTATCCTTGTCCAGAACACGGCTGCTGAGCGTCTCAGCACGCAGTTTACTGTCCTCACAGTACCCTTCATCCGAGACTGCATGCTGGCGTGTGGAGCTGAGACGCTCAAAGCAGCCTGCAAACGCGAGGCGTGGATGGTCCCTTGCTCTGAGTTGCGACGCTGGTATGCCTTCACCCACCATTCTCCTTCGTCTTCTCAGTGGGCGCTGGGCCCAGGAGGCTTGGATGGGCAACAGATCCTTGGAGGTTTAGACAGGAATCTCTGCATGCGACGCGTGGTTGAGGTGCCCAGTGTTCCTTCTCTTCTCCACCCGTGGCAAATTGACCCGCCTCTACCAACCTCAGTCTGTATAGATCTCTCAAATCATCTTCCCCAGTTCTTGCCGTCTCCTGAGGGATGGGATGTGTGTAAGCGGAATGGTCGGGTCACAATCACTGGACCAGGACATATTGCTGTGGGCATGGACGCAGCACAGTATGGTATGCTACTAGACCAGCAGGCACAAACTCTGCATGAGGCCTTCCTGAACAGTGTTGTTGCCTCCTGTCGTTTGCAAGGCATTGCTGATGGGGAATATCATGTGCCGTGGAGCAGACACTTGCTGTCCTGTTTACGTGGCATCCTAGGAACTGACTTGCTGGTCGGAGCCCGAGCAGTAACGTTTAATCCTCACTTCGCACATTTCTGCTCCCCTGATGCTGAAGACTCTGCATTAGGAGCGGAAGTGGAATGGGAGCCGCTTGCAGCACTGCTCCTACTTGACTCTTTTGCTCCAGAAAATCGATTGGTCGTGTTGAATCAAGCCCTGCACCATGTAGTGCAGTATGACACAGCTGTTTGGATCCTGAGATATGACCAACCGTCTTCATGGGCTACTAATGATCTTAAGAAACTACGTGAACTCAAGGCACGTATGGTAGCTAACCTTCCTGCCAAGAGCTTAATTCTCCACGACATTGAATGTTGGAGTTACGCCAAATGGGACTCCAAACCCTCTCACTTCAACTCCCAGCTCTGGCTGCTCTGCCCATCCTCAATGCAAGCCAAGTCCCTTCCTGAACCCTTGCGTGTACAGACTTTGCTTGGCAACTGGCACGAACGGCACTATGACTTTCATCACAATACAGTACCGATCACACAGCACCTTAAGGCGCACCGTAATCACCAGCAAGACTCTCTTAGGTTCTCTGCATCTGGTGCCTCAGACTACTTTGCAGGTACTGATGGGAGTGGCCAGAGACAATCAGAGCGACAAGGATCTGGTTTTGTGGTCACTAAGGGTGAGATCCTTGACCCTATTTTGGAATTTTCGTCTCCAGTGGGCGGTCCATTTGCATCTACTAGGGTAGAAGCAGTTGCCCTCCTCTGTCTCTTGGAACAAGTTAGTGATTCTCTTATACCCCTCACCCGCCTGATCGTGTTCATTGATAGCCTGTGCTTGCTTGACATACTGTCGCGATGGGGCAGAACTAATTTCTGGCCAGGGCCAAAAGACGTCATTCACTTTGATGTCCTACTTCCGCTCCTAAAGATATTGCGGAGATGGCCCTCTAAACTAGTGCTTGTAAAAGTGAAAGGCCACACTGGTTGCTACCACAATGAGTTGGCAGATGAACAGGCAGACAAGGGTTGTGAATCAGATGCAGTGAGACTCTGTAATGGACCCCAGAAGTACGGCACTCTCCACCTGAGAATTCACCCTGCTCTGCGCGATCTGGTCTCAAACGAACATGCCAGGGCAGCACTTCCTTCTGACATTGCACCCAATAAGTCTATCCTGAGACAAGTTGTGCGTGCCAACCAGTGGCGTTCAGTGCGGCTTCGCAGCACCATCTTTGCACGTGACCTGGTACAAACAGAGGATGGTTCTACCGTTGCTAGCATCATTTCCAAGCAGAAGGACTCGGAAATTCGTTGCTGGATGCAAGCAATGACTGGGACATACCCAGTTGCAGCGTATCTGAAACGGATAGGGAAAGTGCCGACAAATGAATGTCAATTTTGTTCTTCTCAGCAAAAAGAGACCTTTACCCACTTTATGAGCATCTGTCCTCGATTTCATGACGCCAGAGTGGCAGCCCACAATCAGATTCGTGAATGTCTATCAGAGGCTCTTCGAAAGGTTCTTCCAAAAGGATGGGTCCTGCATGAAGAAACTCCAATGTCTAGAACTGGTCTAAGACTGAACCCAGTGCCTACTGTGCTGGTTCAGAACTCTGGTCGACCTGTCCAGGAATCTGATATAGCTGCTGGCAGTATGCACCTTGGGCGTTGGCAACCTGATCTTCTGCTGGTTTCGTATACTCGCCGCAAAATTGCTATACTGGATGTCAGCAGGCCCTCAGATATTTGGCGTGAACGGCTGCGAACAGCACATCAAGATAAACTGCACACCTATGAGCCATTGTGTCAAGCACTCAGCAACTATGCAGACTCTAACTGGGAAATACGAATACTACCATGGGTGGTTGGCACTCGGGGGCTTGTCCAGCAATGTGCCCTGGCCAGTGCTCTGGAATTCTTGGAAGTACCCAGAGGCAATTGGCAGCGGGTGATTGAGAGTACTGTTCAAGCAGCTGTCACTGCGCTGGTCTTCATGCACAGGGCCCGCTTCTCACACACTGGATCAAACCTGACTTTAAAACCCACGCTTGAGGAGGTCCTTCCGCTGCGCGGCACCAAGAGGAAGGCTTTGAACCAGGGTGGAAATTTTGCTGCAGATATGGTCTGCTTCAAGAGGATGGCTGCAAATACTTGGAGGCGCTGACGACCTGAGGATAGCTGCAGATAGGGACGAGGAGATGCAGCCACTATTTGCCTGATGCTGCCGGCCGCCAGGCTGTGGCTGCACAGCTGGAATGTTGAGCTGGTGGTGGACAGGAGCGATGGTAGGAGGGCAAAGAGGATGTAAGGCAAGATGGGTGGATAGTTAGTTAGTACTGGAGGAGTAGCACATATATGGGGAAAAGTAGAAGGATGGATGAACATATATGAGAAGAAGTAATGTTGACAGGAGGGTCAAGGTAGCGGATGACACAGTGGTTTGTAGTTGGAGGTGGATGGTGCAATGGCTATAAGTCTTAACAGGGGCAGTCATGTCGATATATATGCAATGGTTTTGATTAATGAGGCCTGCTTAAGTGGATGGCACAAGACAGAGGACCAGGCTCAAGTGTAATTATCTGTGCAATGGTTGCATGTGTGTGTGTGTGTGTGTGTGTGTGTGTGCGTGTGTGTATGTGCTCTCAGGAGCATGCCCTGGTGGGTGTGCTCCATATCCCCGACGCAGATATCTGCCTTTGATGATATTTCATTAAAGCTAGTAAGTGTGTGGGTCCTTAGTCAAGTTCTTGAATA
>Ga0208507_1000489_pt1 | contig 25374 bp, 13 predicted proteins | sample CryBogCBH12Aug01_FD_184626 | JGI IMG/M metagenome (GOLD analysis project Ga0208507, IMG submission 184626) | Freshwater microbial communities from Crystal Bog, Wisconsin, USA - CBH12Aug09.1 (SPAdes) (version 2) | ecosystem: Environmental > Aquatic > Freshwater > Lake | place: Crystal Bog... | reverse complement strand
GCCGTTGAAACTACTGTTGCCGGTCAAGGTCAACGTGCCGCCGCCGATTTTGTTCAGGCTCAACGCGCCGCCGGAATTCGTGAGCGTGCCGCTGAAAAGATTGGTCGCGTTATTGGCGCCGACGTTCAACGTGCCAGTGCCGGAGGAATTATCTACAACGCCGGTCCCTGAAAGTCCGTTGATGGTTTCCGAGTTGCCGGCAAGATCCAATTTTCCATTCAGCGTCACCGTGCCCTTGCCCGCGCCATCGGGGATGACTTCACTCGCGCTGAGTTGCAGCAACCCGGCGTTGATGACCGTGTCGCTCGCGTAGGTGTTCGGGGTGCCGAGAATCGCCGTGCCGGCGCCGTCCTTCACCAGACCGCCGATGCCGCCGATGCCATTCGCGCCGGTGATGGAATAATTTTTGACCACGTTGCTGATGACCGTGATGCTCGGAGCAACGGCACTCGCCAGCGAAACGCTCGTCGAACCCGTGGCCGAATCATCGAACCGCACCGAAGCACCTTCGACATAAACCGCGCTGGCGAGCGTGACGGAATCAAACCAGTTGAAGGTCGTGGCGATGTTCCAGTTGCCGTCCGTGGTTCCGCGCCACACCAACGTCGGCGGCGTGGTCACGACCAGATCCACGGAAGAATTCGCCACGTTGTTGGAGAGGTAACCCGTGGTGTTCGGCGGCAACGAGGCGAGCTGGAACGAACCGCCCGTCAGCCCCGTGGCGCTATCGTATTTGATAAGCGCGATCTGTCCCTGCGTGAGACTTGAGCCGCTGATGTTCACCACGATCGTGCCGTTCACCGTGAGATTCGTCGCGCGAATGACCGGCGTGACAGAACCGAGCAATGTGCCGAAATTAAAATCATTCGTTGCACCGCTCGTCGTTCCCAAAGTGAGCGCAGAAGTGTTCAACGTCGTTCCTGAAGCGGAGACCAGCGCGCCGAAACCGGTGTTGTCCGCCACGGTGATGCTACCGCCGCCCGCGTGAACGGTCGGCAGCCAGAGCTTGCCGGCATTCACGAGCGTGGCACCGGAGTAGGTGTTAGAACCCGTCAAGGTGAGCGTGCCCGCGCCGAGTTTGGTGAAGCCGCCGGTGCCCGCACCCAAGAGCGCCTGGTTCACCGTGAGGTCGTAACCGGCGGTGTCGATGATCGCGCCGCCGTTCTGCACGAACGCCGCCGTGAGTCCGCCCACAAAGTTGGTGGCGTTGCGCGCCGTGGTGGGGATCAACGTGCCGCCGTTGAAGTAAAAATAACCGCTGCCGCTCCCGCCGATGACGCGCGGCGTGAGTAATGTGCCACCATCAAGGTGATACCAGCCGATGCTGTTGGTGGAAGCACCGAGCAACACGCCCGCGCTGGTGTTCGTGGTGTTTACGAAGGAAACCGTTCCGCCGGATTGATTGAACACACCGCGCGTGTTCACGCCGTCGCCGACATAAATTTGCACGGCGGAAATATCCAGATTGATCGAGCCGGAGCTGATGGCCACGACGTTTGTGCCCGTGAGACCGTCGTTGAAGCCTAGCCGGAAATTCGGCGTCTGCGTGTTGCCCGTGCCGATGGTGTAGCTCGCGCCGTTGGTGATGACGAGGCGCACTGTGTCCGTGCCGCTGGCGAAGAAACGCGTCGCGCCTTCGGTGTTCACCCACGTCGCACCGTCGAGAATGAAATCACCTTGATACAGATTCAAATAACCACCTCCCAACGCGCTGGCAGTGGCGGAATTCAAACGCACCGCATTAGGGCCAAACTTGTTGAGATACTGGCCGGAACTCGTCAAAGAATTGTTCAGGATCAGATCGCCCGCCGATGAATCGAAATTCGCCGTGCGCGCGCTGTTCACCAGCCCCGCGATGGTGATGGGGTTGGTCACAATCACCGAGCCGCCGTAGCTCGCGAGCGTGACGTTCCCGACGGGAACCGTCAGCGTCAAACCGCCGGTGCCGAGCGCGCCGGAACTTCCGAGAAGCAATTGACCGGCCGTGACATTGACCCCGCCGCTCAACGTGTTGTTGCCGTTAAGCGTCAACGCGCCGGAACCGGTTTTCGTGACCGCCAGCGTGCCACCGGAGTTCGCCAACGACCCGCTGAAAACGCTGGAGCTGTTATTATCACCGATCGTCAACGTGCTGCTTCCGGCGGACACATTCACCACGCCGGAGCCGGTCAGCCCGTTCACCGTATCGTTGAAACCATTCAAATCCAGTTGGCCATCCACCGCGATGTCGCCTTTGTTCGTCCCGTTGGGAATGACATCGCTTGCGCCGAGGCGCAGCGTGCCGTTTTTCACGAGCGTATTGCCGGCATAACTGTTCGGCGTCGCCAACGTGACCGCGCCGGAACCGGATTTGGTCAAACCGCCCGAGCCGATGATGCCTGCCGAACCGGTCACAGAAAAATTCACCGTGTTGTTCGTGAACGTGACACCGCCGGGAGAAACACTCGCCGCGAGGTTCACCGTGGAGCTGCTCGCGGAATCATCGAAGCGCACCGCCGTTCCTTCCGAATAAACCGCCGAGGTCACGGCAACGGGATCAAACCAGTTGACCGTGGTGCCGATGTCCCAAGCGGAACCCGCCGTGCCGGTCCAAACCAACGTCGGCGCGATCGTGATGACGAGGTCCACGGAACTGTTGGCGATGTTGTTGGAGACATAGGCCGCGACACCAATCGGCAATGCGCTCAGCGCAAAAGAACCGACTCCCGATAGCGCGGAGTATTTGATGAGCGTGCATTGCCCGACCGACAATCCCGCGCCGGAGAGATTCACGATGATCGTTCCGTTCACCGTCAGATTGGTGGCGTTGATGACGGGAGCGGTGGGATTGCCGAAGGCGCCGAGAATGTATTCGTTAGTTGCGCCGGTCATTGTTCCCAGCGTGAGGGCGCTGACATTCAACGTGCTGCCGGCGGATGAAAGTTTCACTCCCAAAGCGGTGTTGTCCGCAACTTGCACAGAGCCGCCACCGGATTGCGCCGACGGCAAAATCAATTTGCCCGTGCTGATGAGCGTGGCACCGACGTAGCTGTTCGCGCCGCTCAAAGTCAAAGTGCCGTTGCCAATTTTGGTGAGGCCGCCGGAACCGCCGTTCTGCAACGCTTGCGCAATCGTGAGATCATAGCCAGCGGTATCAATGGTCGCACCGCCGTTCTTGATGAAAGCACCGGTCAGGCCCTGGAAGAACGCTGCGGCATTCGTGGGCGAACTGGCGCGGAGCGTGCCGCCATTGAAATTGAAATAGCTGATGCCGCTGCCGCCCGAAACCACTGGCGTGGAAAGCAAACCGCCGTTGAGATTGTAAATGCCCGAGGCGGAAGCATTGTTGCCAATCAAGACGCCGCTGGGTGTGTTCGTGTTGTTCTGGAATAAAATCGAACCTCCGCTCTGGTTCAACACGCCAAACGTTCCAGCGGCTCCACCGACGACGAGTTGCTGAATTGATTTCCCCAAAACAATCTGCCCCGAGCTGATGTTTAATTCATTCGTTCCCGACAATCCCGCCGTATCGCCCAAGCGCAGGTTAAAATTTCCTTTGAAATTACCGTTGGTAAATGTCCCGTTGTTGGTGATGATCAGCCCGGCCCAACCGCCGCTCGTCGCCGACAAACGGAAACCATCATTGGTGACAGATAGCGCGCCGCCGTCAATGATCGCCGCGCCGCCGAAGATGTCCGCGCCTTGCGCCCAGACATTCGCCGCTTTGAAGCGAACGTTGCCGCCGTTGAATTTTTCAAATGGGGCATTGCCTGTGAAGGTAGATGTGTCGGTCGCTCCAGCGATGACGATTTCGGATCCCGGTGCCACGTCCCAGTTCTTGGGATTATTCGCAAGCGTGACGGGAACATTGATGATGTTCACGCCCGCCTGATTCGTGATGCCACGCCGCACGATCAGCGAACTACCGTTGATGGTGAACCCGCCCGAGGCGAACGTGAGATTGCTCACGGAGAGCGAGGCGGCAATGTTATTGGTCGTGTTCAGATTCGCGCTGTTCGTGAACAGCACAGAGTCATAAGGTGCGCCCGTGACCGGTGCACCGCTCGGCGACCAATTGGCGGCTGTGCCCCAATTGCCATCCGTGCCCCCGAGCCACGTGCGATTGACGGTAGCGGCCTGGGCGAGACTGGTCGTGAGCAACAGCGCTGACAACGCGGTTTTTACTTTGAAAATATTGATGCGGATTTGAGGATTCATACTTCGGGATGGGTAAAATTTGTTTGGCGGTTCAATTCAACCAGGCGGCGGAAATGTTGATGGAATACGGTGTGCGGAGGTAAGCCTCGGTGTCCCATTGGCGATGCCATTTGAACGACCACAGCTCCTTCACGCGGAACGATCGGGCGGAGCCATCAAAGAAAACTGCCTGGGTGCGCTTGTTGTGACGCGGAAAAGCAAAGTGCTGCATCTCCAACGGATCACTGTTGGAGGGATCAGAATAATCATCCTCCACGGGCGAAATCTTGTAGCGATTGACGATGTCATAAAACGGCCCGCCGCCGCGCCAGCGCGAATCCAATTGCAGCGGGATGTTCGACGGATTGCCCGGCACATTGATCGTGCCCCAGTGATATTCCTTCGGGCGATTCTGGATATCCGTCGGGGCATTATGACCCCAGAGATTGAAACCGTAACTGCAAAGATCATTCGTCGCCGTGACTACACCACCCGCCGTCGTGTTGCGACCCATCTTGTAGGCGTAGTTGATCCCGCCGTAATCCTGACCATTCGGATTCGGCTGCGTCGCCACTGGGCAGGTGATCAACGGCTGCTTGCCCCAATAACCCTGCAAAACGCTGAACCATTCCCCGCGATACCAAGTGCCGCCGTTGAGATCGTTGCCGTTTGAAAAATGTCCATTGTAGTCTGCCGTGTAGAGATTCCAATACACGCCCCATTGGCGGAGATTGGAAATGCATTGGACGGAGCGCGCCTTCTGCTTTGCCTTGGCCAAGGCCGGCAACAACATCGCCGCCAGAATTGCGATGATGGCGATGACGACAAGCAGCTCGATGAGCGTGAACCCGCGCGCCCCTGAGAACGATCCAGCAGAGCGCGGTTGGCGCAGACCGGATGCTCGACGACCAAAAAACTGTCGTGACTTAATGATGATCAATCTTTCGATTATTCATTCAGCCTCCAGGGAACTGGTCAGCAAAACCGTGAATGGTTTAGTGATTAAATTGCCTCCAGTGGTCTGGTGGGAGTTAGAAGAACTCCAGAAGTCCGGTCATTCCTTACGCCGACATCTTTTATCAATTCCAATTCTTTGTCAACGACTATTTAAGTCGTTATTAAATTTATAGAAATATTTATATCTCACTTAAGGCATTTTTAAATGGGTTAAAACGGCTTTGATGAAAAGAAACAGATTTAAAGCGCAATCCGTTTCACGACTATATTTATCGTCCTTAGTGGGGGGTGGCAAATCTTTCCATAAGAATCTGCATCAATTGTTCCGCCTCCACCTGACCAGCGCTCTTGATGAGTTGGCGATCGGTGTTGTAGCCAAATTCGCAGGTGATGGCTGGGATATGAAAGCGTCCGTTCACCCAAGATTTACCAGTGGCCAGTTCTGCGTTATGGGAATCATCGCGCTCGAAAAGAAATGCCGGCAAAGCGTGTTGTAGTCCGGCCAGCCATTCCGAGGTGAACCCGGAATTAAAATCTCCCGGCACTTCCGGCTGCGCGTAGAAAACATTCGTGCCGGTGGAATGGAAATCGATGAACACCCACGGCCTCACCGAAGGCTCGCTGCCAATGCGGCTGATTAAATCACGCAGGGCCCGCGTCTCCGGTTGGGAAAACGCCAGCCAGTCGCGATTCAAATCCACTCCGCCCAAATTGCTGCGCCAGTGACCATGCTCAACACCATCGGGATTCACAACCGGCACCACGACAACTCGAAAATTTTCGCGAAAGCATTTTGTCAGAGTGGAATTCGACGCGAGCGTTTCGATAAAACTTTGCAACCCGAGCGAACCGGTGATCTCCGGTGGATGCTGCCGTCCAATCACGAAGACGACATTGGTCGCGCGCTGATTGCCGAGAACGAAATAGTGAATCGGACGATGCTCCAGAGTGTATCCAGCGATTTCAACAGTCGCCCCAGCGTTGGATGCGATCTGGCTTGTCCATTTTTCCATGCGCGGCAAGTCCACCATTTCCCACGCCGCCACCCAAACCGGCTTTGACCCCACCTTCAGCCGCAGAGTGGGCGGATTACCATTGGCCGCCCGCAAGTATTGATTGGTATCGGCGCGCCGCCACGTTTCACCATCATCGCTCAACCGCGGAATACCGCGATGGGTTGTGTAAGTGTTCGTGAATTCCAGGGTCACCGACTGTGTTGTCACTGAAGCAATCGTAAACGCATACCACGGACTCGTGTTGATCGGCTGGTTTTCCGGCGAGATGAAAATGAGAAAACGATTCGTGGCGAGTTCTTTCACCGTCGCCAAACGGCCCATTGAAAATTGACAATCAAACTGAACTTGTGATGCCGGAAATTCCCAGTGCCGCTGCGATTGCAGCGTGACGTTGATTCCGTCGGCAGCAAAACCCGCCAATGCCAGGAGCAGCAAGCCGATCACAAAAAGATGTTTCATATCTGATCCCAATCAACCGGCCGAGAGATGTCCACCAATGGCAATTTTTCCTGCACCGCCTCCGGATATTTCTGCGCGGCGCCCGTGTTGAAAACCACGATGCGTTCATGCGGTTTTATCTCGCCGCGCGCCAGCAGCATCTCCAGCGCTCCAAGACAGACTGCCGTTTCCGGACATATCGCCAAACCCTCAAGCGAGATGGATTTTTTCATCCACGGCGCGACGACGTTTTCCGGCACGGCCACAGCTGTGCCGCCGCTGGCCCGCACGGCATCGATGATCATGAAATCACCCACTGCCACCGGCACGCGCACGCCGCTAGCGATTGTTGCTGCATTTTCAAATTTAGGAGCGAAACGCTCGCCTTTGGCAAAGGCCGTCGCAATCGGCGCGCAGCCTTCACTCTGGCAGGAAATCATTCGCGGTTTGCGCGATGACTTCAACCAACCCAGTTGCTCCAATTCCTGAAACGCTTTCCACATGCCGATCAATCCCGTGCCACCACCGGTCGGATACAAAATCACATCCGGTAATTCCCAATCAAGTTGTTCGGCCAGTTCCAGTCCCATCGTTTTCTTGCCTTCAATGCGATAAGGCTCCTTCAACGTGGATAAATCGAACCAGCCCTTTTTCGCTTTGCCTTCACCGACGATGCGTCCGCAGTCGTTGATGAGTCCGTTGACATAAAAAGTTTTTGCACCGGACAACCAGCACTCCTTGGCATTGATGATCGGCGTGTCTTGCGGCATGAAAACATAAGCCTCCATTCCCGCGCGTGCCGCGTAGGCCGCCATCGCGCCGCCCGCATTTCCCGCCGTGGGCGCGGCAACTTTGCGGATGCCGAACTCATTGGCTTTCGTCACCGCCAATGCCATGCCGCGGGCTTTAAAACTTCCGGTGGGCAATCGGCTTTCATCCTTCACAAACAGATTTTGAACTCCAAGGCTGGCCGCCAGACGAGGTGCCTGGAGCAAAGGCGTGACTGTTTCATTGAGCGAAACGATTTTGGCCGGATCCAGCACGGGCAGCAATTCACGGTAGCGCCAAAGCGTTGCAGGTCGCGTGGAAAGATCGGTTTTGGAAAAATTTTTACCAACTGCCGCCAGATCGTATTTCACCCACAAGGGTCGCTGACATTTCACGCAAAGGCCGTGCGGCTTTTCCGCTTGGTATTGTTCGCCGCAATTAGCACACTCCAGATGCGTCACATAGTTTTTGTTCATAAAAAGTTTTTGGAATTCTAGGTCGTCCACCCGCGTCTCGGATGCCGCAAACTTGCAGTTGAGACTGCCAATGATTCAACCCGCAAACAAGCCGTAACGCCGGTCTTCGATCTTCTGCGCCGATTTTTATGATGAAAGTTGTGGCCGGATCTTTTTGTCCCCTTCTCCAGTCACGATCGCGTTACTTTTCTAAAATAGAACACAAATGAGCTATTGCTGTGCGGAAAGGATTTCTCAAGCATTCCGTAGCGCACCGGCATCCGCTTGAGCTTGCCTTGGCAAACACGCTACAGTTTTCTCCGTCGAGCGACGGTGGCTCGGGCGTCTCCATGAAATCGCGCCAATTTATCATTCGTTTATGCCTCCTGACTCTGCTCGGCTGGCTGGCGAATGTGTCGTTTGTATCCGCAGCAGATTTTTTGGTGCAGTATTGGGATGTTCGCAACGGGCTTTCCGGCGCGGCCATCACGAGCATCGCGCAGACGCCGGACGGTTTTCTCTGGCTCGCCACACGGAATGGCATTGACCGGTTTGATGGAAATCATTTCCGTCATTTTAATCCGCCTTCGCCGGCCAACGGCAATTCCAATGCCGTCGTCACACTGCTCAATGATCGTATTGGTAACCTTTGGATTGGCACCACCAACGGGCTATGGCGTTTGGCGCGGGGCGTGTTGGAAGCGTGCGACGCGCAGCCGGTGGTTCCGGGGATTTCCGTTGCTTCGCTGGCTGAAGCTGCGGATGGAAAGATTCGCGCGGCGGTACCCCGACTTGGAATTGTGGCGGTTTCACAAGCGGGTCAAATAATGACGACGAACCACTTGGAAATTTCTGACAACGCGCAAATCGTAGTGACCGCGCAACAACAAATCTGGCTTGAATCGAACTCGTCGCTGTGGCTTTACGAAACCAACGGCTGGTCGCCGGTAAAAATTTCCGGCGCGGTGAATCACATCGCGGCTGCGCTGGATGGCGGGCTTTGGTATGCCGTTGAAACCCAATTTTTCAAACTCGGACAAACGGCTGCTTTTGGGGAGCCGGCACCCTCGCGGATTTCTGCGCTGTGCGAGGACGCGACGGGAAGAATGTGGATTGGCACGCGCGGCGGCGGCGTTTTTTACTATTCGTCGGATGGAAAACTGCATCGCAGCACGGCCATTCGCTCGCGTTTGTTGGGCGGTGTCACGAGCCTGTTTGCGGGTGCCAACGGCGAGATTTGGGTGGGCATGTCTTTGGGATCGCTGCAATGTGTCCGCCCGCGTCTGGTGTCCGCGCTGCGTTTGCCGGATGCGGCGCGTGAGAGTTTGCCGCACACGGTTTGCGCGGCCCGCGACGGCGAGGTCTGGGTGGGCACCGACGGCATGGGCGTTTTCCGCTACCGCGATGGCGCATTTCAAAAAGTAGATTTTGCCGCCGCACCGGAAATGACAACCGTGGTGGCGATTTACGAAGACCGGCAAACCAATCTTTGGATTGGCGGTCTCGGCGGGTTGTTTCGATATGACCGGTCGTCGGGGCTGATCACCAAATCGGATTTACTGCGGGAGCGGTTGGTGTCCGCGATTTTTGAAGACCGCGCCGGAAATCTTTGGATCGGCGGCAGCGGCCAGCTTGCGTGTGTTCGTGACGGAAAAGTAACCAGCTATCGCTTTTATGAAAAGGCCCGCAACGGTCAACTGCACGAAATCCGTGCCATCGCCGAGGATGCGAGTGGAAAAATCTGGGTGGGCACCCGCGCCGGCGGTTTGTTTTATTTGCAAGCGGAAAAATTGGACCACGCCGATGAATTGGATGATGCCGCCGTGTTTGCCCTGCACGCGGACAGCGATGGCGGCTTGTGGATCGGCTTGTGCAACCGAGGACTGTTTTGTTTGAAGGACGGCCGCGCGCAGCATTGGAAAATGGCACAAGGACTTCCGGACGACACCGTGTATGCGATTTTGGAAGATGCTGCTGGGGTCCTGTGGATGAGCTGCAACGAGGGCATTTACGGCCTGAGCAAAACGGCCTTGCTTCGCTTTGATCCCGCAGCGGGAACTCCGCTGCTGCCCCGGCAACTCACCCGCGAGGACGGGCTATTGGACAGCGCCTGTCTCGCCAGCGGGCAACCTGCCGCCGCCCGATCGGATGACGGGCGCTTCTGGTTTCCCACCACGCTGGGCATCGCAAGTTTCCGTCCCGATGAAATCAATCATGAACATCATGCTAATGTGAACGCCTTGATTGAGGGCGTGTCCGTCGAAGGTGTCTGGCGACCGTTGCTGAACGGAAGTGAAGTTGAGGTGGCCGCCGACACCCGCCGGTTTGAATTTCATTTCACTGCGCCGGCACCTGAATCGCCGGCCCAACAGAAACTGCGTTACCGGCTCAAAGGATTAGACGAAGACTGGACTTTGGCCGGTGCCAGTCAAGAGGCCAGCTATGGCCGGCTGGCTCCGGGGGAATATGAATTTCAAGTGATGGCGGGCAATCAAGGCCAATGGCCGGAGCAACCCGCCAGCATGAAAATCCGCGTCGTGCCCGGATTTTGGGAACGGCGCTTGGTTCAAGGCGTGGCCATGACCATTTTGTTATGCGCGGTGGTCATCGTGGTGCAGGCCATCAATCAATCACGCGAGCGGCGGAAGCAGCAGGCTTTGGAATTGAAGCAAGCCATCGAACGCGAAGCCGCGCGCAGCCGGCAACACGCGCTCGAACTCAAGGCCGCCACGGAACGCGAGCGTTCGCGTATCGCGAAAGATTTGCATGATGATATTGGCTCCGGACTTACGGAGATTATTTCTTTGAGTGAATTGGCCCGGAACACCACCGTAAATCAGGAAGCGGCTACCGCGCACGTAAAATCCATCACCACTAAGACGCGTCAGCTTGCCGTGGCAATGGACGAAGTGGTGTGGACGGCCAATCCCACGAATGATACGCTGCCCAAATTGGCCGGCTACATTGCCGACTTTGCGCAGGAATTTCTGCTGCCGACGCCCGTCAAATGCCGATTGGATATTGAGGCGGATTTGCCCGCGCTCAGCATGGCGGCTCCGCGACGGCACAATATTTTTCTGGCCGTCAAAGAAGCCTTGAACAATGCCGTCCGCCACGCCAATGCCAGCGAGCTTTGGATTCGGATTCGCTGGCAAGTGGACACGTTGCACATCATCATAGAAGACAATGGCTGCGGGATAAAACCTGCGGCGGGTGCTCCCGTCGGAAATGGCATGGAAAATATGCAAACACGCTTGGCCAGTGCCGGTGGCCGCGTGGAAATCAAAAGCCAGCCAGAGGCCGGAACTACGGTGCATTTTATTTTAAGATGCTTGGACGACGAAACCGTTTCCGGCGGCGAGTCCATTTAAGGCGGAGATAAATTCTCATGTCGAACGAAGAACAAAACAAAAACCAAGTGAGTCGCAAGAAGGCCACCACTTCAGTGGTCATCGTGGATGACAGTGCCGGCGTGCGAAATACCTGGTCGCAGCTTATCAACACTTTTTCCGGTTTTGAATGCGTTGCCACCTGCACCAGCGGCGAGGAAGCGCTGCGAAAAATTCCCGTGTTGAAACCGGATGTGGTGTTGATGGACATCCAAATGGCCGGACTCAACGGCATCGAAACCACCGCGCGCCTGAAAGCGCAATGCCCCGAAACGCAGGTCTTGATGGTCACCGTGCATGGCGACAACGAGCGGGTGTTTGCGGCGTTGGAAGCTGGTGCCAGCGGATATTTGCTCAAGCGCTCGGCGCGCGAAGACCTGCTTTATGCCCTGGAAGAAATCATGCGCGGCGGCGCGCCCATGACCAGCGAGATCGCCCGCAAAGTGATTGACGTGTTTCGCCGCCCTGCGAGCAATCTGCAAGCGGATGAAAAATTAACTCCGCGCGAAGAGGAGGTTTTGAAGTTTTTGACCCAGGGTTTTTCCAACAAAGAAATCGCCGAACGGTTGGATGTCAGTTTCGACACAATACGAAATCATCTACGACACGTTTACGAGAAGTTACACGTCCGTGGCCGAACGGAAGCTGCCACCAAATATCTAAAATCCATGGGCATTGGCAGCGGTAAAGGCCCGGAACACCCATACACATTTGAGCTATAGACGGAATAATTTTTTTAGCGATAATAACGACCATTGTGGTCGTTATATTAAAAAACATCTTTGGCGCTGTTGCGGTATCCGCATCAGTTGCTGACTCGTCGTTGAGTGCGTCAGATTTCATCCCCCTTTTGAATTTTTAATCAGCGCCAACCCTAAACACTAAAAATTATGAAAAATACGTTATTGAGAACACATGCAGCTTCAATCTTTCGCCACCTATTTGCCGTGCTGGTGGCAATGTATATTGCTGCCGGCTCCCTCCATGCTGCCAACATTCTGTTCACGAACACCGCCGGCACGCCTACTTGGCGGCTTGCAGCCAACTGGAACCCGAATGGTGCTCCCGGCAGTGCCGATAACGCGCAGTTTGGTGCGGGCGCACCCGGCACCAATGTGTCTGTCAATGTCGGGCAGGCGGGCGGCACCCAACCGGTTGGATCACTCGAAGTGCTCAACACCCGCACCGTTGGCCTGACAGTTCAAAATGTCGGCGGCGCCGCCGCTTCAGCAACGAATGGCACGATTCGATTTAACGGAACAACTTTGAATTCGGTCGCCAATACCGTTCTCCGCAACGCCAGCACCTCGATCCTGTCATTCAGCAACGTTACGACCTTGCAGATTTATTTGTCCTTCAATACTCCCGCGAGCGCAATCATTGATGCCTCGGGTCCTATCAGTATTGCCAGCGCCATCACGAATGCACCTTACGGCTTCACTAAAATCGGCACCAGTTCGCTGACGCTTCTGGGCACGAACACTTATGCCGGGCCGACCATTGTCAACGCTGGCACGTTTGCATTAAGCGGCAACGGTTCCATCTCAAATTCGCCGCTCATCGCGCTCACCAATGGAACCACCTTTGATGTTTCTGGATTGAATAATCCTTTCGCGCTGCAAAGTGGGCAGACATTATCCAACAATGCCGCCTCCACTGGTAAGATAGCGGGAAACTTGCTGGCGACGAACGGCACGCTTTCCATTTCCTACACCAACGGCACCCCGGCTTTTGTTCAAACCAATGGCGGGCTGACGCTTGCCACCAACACCGTGATAACCATTGATAACATTGGCTTTCAATTAGCCGCCGGCAGTTATCTGATTATCTCCACGAACACTGGCGGTTTTGTTAACGGCTCGGTGCCTTCGTTGGTTACGGTCGGAGACGGCGGGGCAGCCGGGACGACTTCCCTTTCGATTAGCAACAGCCAGCTTTATCTAGTGGTCAGTTCCGGTTCGACCGTCAGCACCAACGCTTTTCTGACGAGCATAACCATCACGCCGGCCGGCAGCCTGTCACCCGGTTTTGCAACCAATGTTCTCACTTACTCCGCCACCAACGCGTTTGGCATTTCGCCAACCATCACGGTGACCAATGCTGATCCTACTGCGACCAACCGTTTGATTTATAACGGCTCTTCCTTAGGCGCGCTGAACTCGGGAACCGCCAGCGCCCCGCTCACTTTGACGCTCGGCGTGACCAATGTCCTGCAAGTGCTGGTTACGGCACAGGATGGCGTGACCACAAATCTTTATACGGTCAATTTAATTGAACAGCCGAGTCTGGTTGCGCCTGTGTTGACCAATAACGCAAGTGCAACCTCGCTGACCTTAAGCTGGCCGACGGATCATTTGGGCTACCGGTTGCTCGTGCAGACCAGCAACTTGAATCAGGGTATCAGCAGCAATCCGAATGATTGGGCAACCGTGGCCGGTTCCACCACCGTAACCACGACCAACCTCCCAATCGTGAAAACCAACCTCAACGAGTATTATCGCTTGGTTTATCCATAAGGTTTTATCGGCACCACACGCTGGAAAAATATAAATGAGACAACTCAACGATTGCCGCAAACAGAAATCCGGCGCGAGGATTTTTAGACGCGGATTCACGCTGATTGAATTGCTGGTGGTCATTGCCATCATCGCCATTCTTGCGGCAATGCTTTTGCCGGCTCTGTCCAAAGCCAAGGCCAGAGCGCAATCCATTGCCTGCTTGAACAACGCCAAACAAATCGGCTTGGCGATTTTTATTTATGCCGGAGATAACGATGGGTTTTATCCCATCTCCGAAGCCGCTGGGGGAACTGGCGCTGGCTGGATTGCCAATAAAACCTGGTATGCCAAATTGGTTCCGCTGCTGGGCGGTAGCGTCAGTCAGACGGCCGCCGGCACCATTACTTGCACGGGAACCAAGGCCTTGATCTGTCAAAGCGATCCCTCGCGTGACTTGTTTGAAACCGAGGTGGCTGCTGGAAATGCACCCAGTAGCTTCTTCGCGAACCAAAACATTCTGCGCCTGAACACTGCAGCGGAAGGGCCGATGAAAGATTCCCGCATTGACGGGCCGGGCCGATTTTTTTTGTTTGGGGAAAAATCCGCTACGAACTACGCCAACTGCACCAAGGGTTTCAAGTTCTGGGATACCAACGTCCGTCAGCAATGGAACAATTCCGCTAACATTGATGTTGTTCCGATGGTTCGTCACAGCAGTGGATTCAACACCATCGCGGGCGATGGTCATGCCACGCACATCAAAATGCCTGCAGTTGGGTCGGTTCCGCCCAACTTATTGCAAATCGGCGATGCCGCCGATGATCCTACGGGTGGTTCCTGGACGCCCAGCGGACAAGAGCAAATCTGGGCGCGGAGAAACAACAGCAACACCAGCCCGTTTTAGTCCGGAATCAAACCATGCACGGATGTTAATACGGTGGCCCTAGTTTCTTCGTTTTACCCCACTTATTTATACCAATGAAAAAGTTGATTCCATTCGCCGCAGCAGCGATCCAAAAATCCTTGCGCACAATCGTTCCCAGTCTGGTTTTATCAGCCGGCATCACGATGGCGGCAACTACCAGTCCTGAAACGAAGCCCAACATCGTCTTGGTGCTGGCGGATGATTTGGGTTACGGCAGCGTGAGTTGTTACGGTGCCAACACCAATCTGGTGCGGACGCCCAACATTGACCGGCTCGCGACGCAGGGCCGGCGGTTCACCGATGCCACTTCGAGTTCCAGCGTTTGTTCTCCGTCGCGATACTCGATTCTCGCCGGTCGTTACTGCTGGCGGACTACGTTGAAATTTGAAGTCCTCGGCAATCAAGCTCCGCTGCACATCGAGACGAACCGGCTGACGCTGGCTTCGCTGCTGAAATCCAAAGGCTACCAAACCGCCGCCATCGGCAAGTGGCACTTGGGATTCGGCGCGACCCGCCCCAACGACCTGACAAAGTCCCTGCGGCCGGGACCGCTGGACATCGGCTTCGATTATTTTTACGGGTTGCCCGCCAACCACGCCGACCCGACCGGAATTTATGTGGACACCGAAACCGAAGCGGATGGTTTGAAAACGACCAAAATCGAAGGGTTGCGCTCGCCCGTCTTGAAACCCTTCGGTTCAAATTATTACACGGGCAAACCTTATCTGGGCATTGACGCCCCGCAGCGGGTGGATACGGAGGTCATGCCGCATTTCACGGACAAGGCCGTGGAATGGCTCGGCCAGCAAACCACCAATCAACCGTTCTTTTTATACTTCGCGCCGGTTGCCGTTCATGAGCCGGCAACGCCCTCGGCGAAAACGCGTGGCACCAGTGCCGCCGGCAATTATGGCGATTGGATTCACGAGTTGGATCTTTCCGTCGGAAAAATTATGGCCGCCCTGGACGCAAACGGTTTTGGGAGTAACACGCTGGTCATTTTCACCAGCGACAATGGTGGTGAAAACCACTATGGCATGCACGCCTGGCTGGATTTTGAAGCGGACGCCAATTTGAAGGCTATCGCCGCCGGTTTGAAAATGAACGGCCAATGGCGGGAGGGAAAGCACAGTATTTACGAGGGCGGATTGCGCGAGCCGTTTATCGCGCGGTGGCCGGGAAAAATTCCGGCCCATTCCGTCTCCGACGAACCCATTTCCCTGGTGGACACGCTGGCGACCACGGCGGCCATTGTCGGTTATTCGCTACCGGCGCGCACTGACGGTGCGGAAGACAGCTTCAATGTCCTGCCGGCTTTGCTGGGCGAAAATCACGCCGCGCCGGTGCGACCGTTCCTCGTCGAGCACAGCGCCGACGGGGTCTTTGCCGTGCGGCAAGGCGATTGGAAATGGATCGAAGGCGTCTGCGCCAAACCCAACGAGCCGAAGGCCCGCGAAAAGGAGTTTCACGCACAATTATACAATCTCAAAGCAGATCCCACCGAGTCGCATGATGTGATTGGCGAACATCCGCAAATCGCCGCGCAACTCGCGGCCCTGCTGGAAACTTTCCGCAAGCAAGGTTACAGCCGCAATTAATTTGCGGTGTAAACTGGTTAATTGCAGAAATTATTCTTGCTTCCCCGACTGGCCAAGGGTTTTAAGCTGCCGGTCGGTGAGCAATAAGGTTAATCTATTCTCGTTCGCAAGCTTCTTAACCAATGCCTGCCGCTCGGCTGTTTTCGGATATTCGACGAGCAGCACGGGTTTTCGAACTGCCGTCATTTTCTTCAAATCACCCAACACTTCGTTTGTGTTAGATTCGAGCTGAAGTTTATTGCCGTCGGTAAATAAATCTTCGATGCCGATGGCGCTGATGGCGCATGTGAAATCATCGTATGAGAGCAGTTGTGAACCGTTTTGCGGGATGACCAAGGCGCTGGGATTCGTTGAACGGGCGCGGGCGGCGATGGCTTTCACCCAGTCAACCATGTCGCGACGGTAACTCTGCTTTGTTTCGGGATTCACGCGGTCATCAATGAAATCTTTTCCGTCCTGCTCGAAGGTTTCAAAACCATCCACGATGTCGAGATACACGCCGTCAAATCCGCGCGCCATCGCGTCGTCCACTGCGGCGAGCATGATCTTTTGCCACTCGGCGCGCCAATACTTCACGCGGTAATTCCCCTTCCATTCTGGATTTTCGCCACCGAGCCACGCTGGCGCGGCGGCGGTGAGTCGGCCATGATTGCCCCACTCCTTGCGCCAGTAAGCGCGATATTCCTCCGCCTCGCCGATGGAAATATAGGCCACGATTTTGCGTCCCGGTTGGCCGCGACGAATCGCATCCAGGTCGGCGCGTTCCCACGGCGTGTCGGTGGCAAACGCCGCATCGAGCACCAACCACTCGCGTGCGCTCGTCGCCAGTCGGCTGATGGCAGCAGGCTTTGACTTGGCGAGAGAATCAGCCTGAAGAACGTAAGCAAACGAAGCAGGAGCGAGTTCTGCATCAGCGGTTCGCGCCAATAACAGCAATGCGAACAGCGCGGTGAGCGGAGCAAGTCTCATGGATAATATTTTCATTTGGCTGTCGTCGTCGAAATCGTGCCAGGCCGCGTGAAGCCCTGCGTGCGCGATTGCACGAGCAATTGTTTCAAGTGCACCGCGATGTCCGGGTGCGCGCCAATAACATCGTTGGTTTCGCCGGGATCGAGTTTCAAATTGAACAACTGGTCGGCGCGTTTTTGCTGCAGCCGTTTTTCCAAAGCCGCCCGGATTTGCGCGTTGCGATGAATCTCAAACGCCGGCCGGTCGGCACGCTCGATGAATTTCCAGTCGCCTTCGCGGATGGCATAAGTGCCATCGCCGCCGGATTGCAGAATGATGCTCGGACGGACGGCTTTTCCCGGCGCGGCTTCGGTGAATGTCCGCAACACATTTAAACTGTCCTCCGCCTGTCCTTGCGGGAGTGGCACGTTGAGCAGTCCGGCAAATGTCGCGAGCAAGTCGGCAAGGCTGATGACCTGCTCACTGGTCGAGCCGGGCGCGACCTGACCCGGCCAGCGCACGATAAACGGCTCGCGGAATCCGCCTTCCCATTCGTCATGTTTGCCGCCGCGTAACGGTCCGTTGATTTTCAAGCCTGCTGCCAGCGCGGCATAAGCCAACACATTTCCGCGAGCAACCACTCCACCGTTGTCGCTGGTGAAAATGACCAGCGTGTTGCTGCTCAAACCAAATTTATCCAGCGCGTTCAGCACTTCGCCCGCGCTCCAATCCAGTTCGGAAATGAAGTCGCCGTATTTGCCATACGGGCTGCCGGTGAAACGCGGGTTCGGCACGATCGGGTCATGCACCGCGTTCGGCGCGAAATACAGAAAGAACGGTTTCGTTTTATCCTTGGCCGTTTCGGCAATCCAGTCCGTCGTGTGCTTCGTCAAATCCGCCATCACCAACTCCGGCTGCCAGTGATTCGAAATGCCCGTGGTCGTGTCGCAATCCCGGCTGCCGCCGTGAACCATAATCGGTTCGCCAAAGATGTGCGCGGTGACTTTGTCATCATCAATGAAGTTATGCGGCCCGCTCGGAAGATTTTCCGCCATGCCGAAAAAGTGGTCGAAGCCCACCGCGAGCGGCCCCGGCGTCAGCGGCACGCTCCAGTCGTTCACGCGCCGCTCCGTCGTCCAGCCGAGATGCCATTTGCCGAAAGCCGCCGTGCGGTAGCCCTGCGCTTTGAACAGCGACGCCAGCGTCAATCGGTTCGTTTCGATAATCAGCGGCGCGGCGACCGGCAGCACGCCGCCGTCCTTGACTTCCGTCCGCCAAAAATAGCGTCCCGTCATCAGCGCATAGCGCGTCGGCGAGCAAACCGACCCCGGCGCGTAAGCCTGCGTGAAACGGCGTCCCTGCGTCGCGAGCCGGTCAATGTTGGGCGTGGAAATACCGGTCGCCCCATAACAGCCCGAACTGCCGTAGCCGTAGTCGTCGCCGAGGATGATGACCACATTCGGTTTTTCCGGCGTCGCGGCCAAGGCCGTCGTGGTCAACAACAGCGGAACCAAATACTTGAGCGGGCGTTTCATGTTCATTCGTTTTTAGAATTTTCTCCAGCAGGCAAAAACCAACTTGCCGGTTGCGTGTTCCAATAATTTTTCGTCTCCGCCGGCAAGCCTTCGTGGCGGATGCGCGTGAAAGCCGGGTCGTTAATCAATCCGATGTGTCCGGCCCCGATGTTTTGGAATCCGAGTTTCAGCGCCGGAGAATTTGTCTGTAACCGAAAATCAAAATTCGCCGCGTCCACAAAACCCGGATCGCCGACGACATGGCCAAGGTCGCGACCGGAATCACGCAACGCTCGAAGGCCTGGGCCTTCCGAACGGCCGGCGGGCAGCGTTGCCTCAAGCAAATTGTCGCGCGCAATCACGCACCGTTTTGCGCCCGCCGGCCCGCGTTGCACGAGAGTTTGCTCCAGCCGCTGCGCGACAAGAATGTTCGTGCCAATCACCGCGTTGATGCCCGCCGGCTGCGCCACATTAAAATCTTCGAGACTCGTTTCGCCAAACATCACCGCCGTCCCGCGCGACGCGATGGCGATATTGTTCACGACCGTGTTCGCGTGCTTCACGCGGAAGCCGCCGTCGCCGAGATTGATGTTTTCCGTGATGACCGTGCCGAACGCGTCGTCGTCGCAGCGAAACGCCGCCGCGCAATTGTAAAGCAGGTTGCGTCGGAAAACATTTCCCAGCCCCGTTGCGCTGAAGTAAGCCAGATTGCCGTCGCCAAGCTGCTCGACACCGTTGTTCAGTTCGTTGTCCACGATTTGATTTCCGCGCGCGTGCAGAAACGGAAATAAATCTTTGAAATGACGCGGCGTGCCGATTTCATTCCACCGGATTGTGCTCTGCAATTCACGGCGATCACGCGGCAGGTGAAAACCGCCCGCCAGATTGAACAGGTTGTCGCCATTTGCAATCGTGTCGAACTCGCGACCACGCACGCCGGACACGACAAGACAAGCGTATGGGGTGTGATGAATGTGGTTGTGCGCAATTTCATTGAATCCGCTCTGCCAGACAAACAATCCGATGCCATGCAGATAGATCTGCCCGGTGCGCTCAATTTCATTGTTCACAATCCGGTTGTGATGGTTCACATCCTTTGTGCCCGGCCCGTAGCCGGCGAGCAAAATGCCGGTCAATCCGATGTCGCGGAACCGGCAATTCTCCACCGTGTTGTGCTGCGCGAACAAATCGAGCCGCAACGCCGTCCCGCCGGTGCGCAGGAATTTGCAGCCGTCCACGACGCAGCCTTCCGCGCCGCGAAACCGTAGCAGTGCATTCGGCGCGTCGAACATATCCCAGTCATGTTGCAAGCCGATGCTGTTCGTCTTCCAGGTGTCGCGATCGCCTTCGCAAAAAGTCAGTCCGCGAAAAATCAAATTACGAACCGGAACATCGTTCGTTCCGTTGCTGTCATTCGCGCCTTCAATGCGGACGAGTTCCGTCAAGGCCGGCGCCCGGACGGACTGTAACTGCGCTTCATTGTCCGGCCAGAAATAAATTTTGCCCGCGAGCGAATCGAGCGTCCATTCGCCCGGCTTGCCCAACGCATCCGGCACGTTTTCCACCCAGACGCTTTCCGGCACATAGCCCGCGCCGTGCCGCACCTGCGCGAGCGCGTAAGTGCCGGGAATGGTCGTGACCGCCACGCCCGCCGTTTCGTCCACGGATTTGAGCGGAAGAAAATTCACGAGCCACTGGTGCGTCGGATGAATCAAGATTTCTGCATCCGCGAGATTCGGCCAGTTGCGCAGCGCGCCTTTTGGAAAATTAAGTTGGTCGAGCGTCTCGAAATTATCACGGTCGCCCATGCGTCCGCCCTTGAGCCGCAAGGTCGGCGCAAAACCTGGCCCGCGCGCACGCGGCAGCCGTTGGTCGCCGGCGTAAAGCGTTTTGAAATTCCACGCGCCGTGGGTGCCCGGATGTTTCGGCAAATCCGCAACCCACAAATGTCCCGTCGCGACCGAAGGAAATCCCGGCGGCAAAGTTTTCAGTTTTTTCCAGCCGCGAATGGGAAAGGCTGAAGTAAAAGCCGGCGTTTCATTCGTTGCCGCCTGATAAATCACGCGTTGATTTTCCGTTGCCGAATCCGCGAGTGAGAAAACCACGGTGCGGCTCAACGCGTAAGTGCCGCCGCGAATCGTCACAACAACATCATTGGTTTTATCCGGTTCAAGCACAGCGCGGACGGCATCGCGGGCATACTCAAGCGTGGCAAACGGTTTGTCTGCCGTGCCGGGATTCGTGTCGCTGCCGCCCGGCGAAATGAAGAAATTTTCAGCAGCAACCGAGCTTGCGCTGGACGCGAGCAGCACGCCGGCAAACAGTGCGATGGGTATCTTTCTTAAACAGAAAATGATGCGGTGGCTCGCCATTGTTAGTCACCCTGTTGAATCAGCGGCTGGGATTTTTCCTTCCAGATGTCCACGTGGACATCGTTCTTCTGCGGTTGGCCTGGCGTGCTGCGGCCATCGGCGACAATTTTTTCCAATTCCGCCGTAAGCCGCGCGACAAGGTTGGTTTGATCACCCTGCAAATTTTTGACTTCACCGACATCCACCGTCATGTCGTAGAGCTGCAATTTTGGCAGGCCTTGTTTTTCCGCCGGCAAATCGCGCGGCTGTGCCCAACCGCCGCTGCCGGGGCAAAACTCCAGTTTCCAATTCGCATCGCGGATGGCGAAACGGCCATTGATGCTGTGATGCACGTCGGAGGTGCGCGCGGTTGTGCCCGTGCCCGTGAGTTCGGGCAGAAAACTGAAACTGTCTTCGCCCGCGTTGTCCGGCAGTTTTTCATGCAGCAGGTCGGCGAGCGTCGCCATGAAATCAGTGAGGCATAACAACGAGTCGCTCCGCGACCCGGGCGCGACCTTGCCCGGCCAGCGCACGATGAAGGGAATGCGATGCCCGCCGTCCCAGATGTCCGCCTTGTAGCCGCGAAATTGTGCGCTGGGGAAATGTCCTTTCGCCTCCAGTTCCTCGGGCTTGGCGACGGGCGAGCAGCCGTTGTCGCTGGTGAAAATGACCAGAGTGTTGGTAGCCAGACCGGTTTCTGCGAGGGTTTTCAGCACTTGCCCAACTGTCCAGTCAGTTTGCATCACGAAATCGCCGTAGTTGCCGAGGCCGCTTTTGTCCTGCCATTCCTTGCTTGGCACGATGGGCGCGTGCGGCGAGGTCAGCGGCAGATAGAGAAAAAACGGTTTGCCGGATTTTTTCGCCGCGCGCTCGCGGATGTAGTCGCAGGCTTTTTTCGTGACGGTCGGCAGCACATCCACAGCTTCGAAGCTGGGTTCAGCCGGGCCTTCGCGAACGATGTTTTTCGTGACGGTCGCCGCGCCGATGGTGTGGTCGTTGTGAATCCAGATGAACGGAAACATGTCGAGCGAACCGGCGATGCCAAAGAAATAATCGAAGCCCAGCGTCACCGGTCCATGACCGATGGGCTTGGCGTAATCAACGTTCGTGCCGCGACCGGGCCAGTCGAGGCCGAGGTGCCATTTGCCGATGCACGCGGTTTCGTAGCCGTGCTGGTGAAGTAATTCCGCAACGGTCAGGCGCTCCGGCGCGATGAGTGGCTTGCCGAATCCGCCCAGCACACCGCGCTGCAAGCGGGTGCGCCAGGCGTAGCGGCCGGTCAAAATCTCGTAACGCGTCGGCGTGCAAACCGACGAGCCACCGTGAGCATCGGTGAACGACATGCCTTCGCTCGCCAGCCGGTCCATCTGCGGCGTGGGAATTTTACCACGCTGCGGATTCAGTGCATGCACATCGCCGTAGCCAAGATCGTCGCAAAGGATGTAGAGGATATTTGGTTTTGAAGTTTCCACGGCACGCGCTTGAAGCCCGCCGCATACGATCAATGCGCCCGCGAATAAGAAACGACTGGCTGAGCAAACCCTTTTAATGGTTTGGCATCGGATTGGCTGAAGGTTGAAACGCCGCAAGCACATGAGCCATTCATTAAACCAAAACGGTCCTCCGCAAGCCATAGCTCAAATGGGCGCGGCGACGGGCTTGCCGGAGTTCGGGGGTTTCGCGAACATTGAGAGTATGCAAAACTTTAGCGCAACTATCGCGCGAAAGATTGCCATCTTGCTGCTTGGCTGGCTGGCAAGTTTTGCGCCGTTAGTTTCCGCTCAAAATACGGTGCTGAAACCAAACACAACTGCGCAGCGAAAACCAGTGTTCGTTCACTACATGCCTTGGTTCATCAGCCAACCGGTGCGTGGCGAGTGGGGCTGGCACTGGACGATGGACCGGTGCAATCCCGACAAGTTTTTGCCGGACGGTCAGCGCGAAATCGCCTCGCATTTTTATCCCGTCATCGGGCCATACGATTCGAGCGATCCTGACCTCATCGAATACCACCTGCAACTCATGAAGCTCGCGGGCGTGGACGGGGTGATTGCAGACTGGTATGGAACGCAAGATTTTGGCGACTACCGCCGCACGCACAAAGCGACGCAGCAACTTTTCAAATGCTGCCGCCGCTTTGGAATGAAATTCGCTTTGTGCTACGAAGATCAATCCGTGGCGCAGTCCGTCCGGAAAGGTTTGTTTTCCCCAACCAATGCGGTGGACCAGACTCGCGAAATGTTTCGCTGGGTGGAAACCAACTGGTTCAATGATCCAAGCTACGCGCGGGTTAACGACCGACCTGTATTGCTGGTCTTTGGCCCGCAATATTTTTCGCAAGCGGACGAATGGCGCGCCATTTTTGCGCCGCTGAAAACGAAACCGTTCTTTTGCATTCTCAACGCGCCGCAAGCGGGCGCGGACGGCGTGTTCGGCTGACCGAGGCCACGGTCAAAAAACATTGCAACAATCGAAATGTCCCCAAGCCACGGTTCGCAAAACTTTGATCTGCTTCGCGAATCGTGACACTAGCGGCTCATCGCGAGGTGAAACCGCCAAGCAACCCGTCCTAGTTGTCATCTCCTCCATGAGGAAGCAGTCAAAGCAAAGCGGAAAAGAATCGCGCTTCCATCCAAACTCGCTATCGCAATCGATTCATGGTTTGTTCTGTTGACTTAGCCGCCAGCGCCACCTTTTCTTTTTTACACCAATATGTCCAATTGTTATCGTAATTGCTATAAATAAGACTAATTGCACCGTTTAAACTGCTTGGTTTCTTAGGGGGATTTATCGACGTATTTGCCAGCAATTGATGTTTGAGTAATGCCAATAATAGGCGAGTAGATTTTTGAAAATATTTCAAATATACATCAATGCAGTCGCTATTTCAGCGCAACTTAAATTTAGAAAAAATGGCCACCATTTCTCAAGTCAGTCAGCCAAAGAGTAATTGGACGTTTAGGATTTCCGAATGTATCCAAACTGAATTGGATGAATTTGAAAACGTCATCGCCCGCTTCAAGGCCGGCGCGATCAACGAAGGCCAGTTCCGTATCATCCGCGTGCCGGCGGGCGTTTATGAGCAGCGAGAGAACGGCACCTATATGCTGCGCGTGCGCTTTCCCGCCGGTGGCGCCACCGCCGCGCACCTCCGCCGGCTCGGCGAAGTCTCGGTGAAATTTGGCAATGGCCTAGTCCACACCACCACGCGGCAGGAGTTTCAGATTCATCGCGTGCTGCTGGATGACATCATTCCCGCGCTCCGCTGGCTGGCCGAAGCCGGCCTTTCCACCAAGGGCGGCGGCGGCAATACCGTTCGCAACATTACCGCCTGCGTGGATTCCGGCGTTTGCCGCGACGAGATTTTTGACGTGACGCCTTATGCGGTGGCGACTTCGGAACGGCTGCTTGCCGATCCGCTGTCGTTGCAATTACCGCGCAAATACAAAATCGCCTTCGCCGCTTGTGACAAAGATTGTTCCGGCGCGACGGTGCATGATGTCGGTTTCATCGCGCGCAAACAAAACGGCGTGGAAGGCTTCGCAGTTTACGTTGCCGGCGGCATGGGCGGCAAAAGCCGGTTGTCCAGTTTGCTGCACGATTTTATTCCGGCAACCGAAACTTTTGTCGTCGCTGAAGCCATCAAGCGTGTCTTCGACAAAAATGGCGACCGCAAAAATAAGCATCTTGCGCGGCTGCGTTTTCTCGTGGAAAAAATCGGCTTGGAAAAATTTCGTGAATTGTATGAAGGCGAAGTCGCTGCGTTGCGCGCTGGCAATCCGCCACCGCTGGAATTGCGTCCGCTGCCGCAGCTCGCCACCGCCACGGCGAACGGCGAAATCAAAAACGCTTCCGCCGAATTCAAGCAGTGGTTCGCGCACAATGTCGCGCCGCAGAAGCAGCCGGGGTTTTTTCAAGTGCAGATTCCGCTGACGCTTGGCGACATTCCGGCCACGAAAACCGCAGCGCTCGCCGACATTTTGGCGGCGCATGGCGACAACATTCTGTGGGCGACACAATCGCAAAATGCCGGTCTGCGCTGGGTCACGGCGGCGGAATTACCGGTGGTGCATCAGAAGCTGGCGGCACTTGGGCTGGCAGAACCGGAAGCGCCAGTGTTGCGGAATCTCGTCGCGTGCGCCGGAGCTTCGACCTGTCGTTTGGGCATTTGTCTTTCGCGCGGACTCGCCAAAGCGGTGCGCGGCGAACTTTCCACGAGCACGCTCGACCTGGACAGCATCGGTGATTTTTCCATTCACATCAGCGGTTGCCCAAATTCGTGCGGTCGCCATCCGATTGGCAACATTGGCTTCTCCGGCGCGGCGCGGCGCGTGGGCGAAA
>Ga0208507_1000487_pt1 | contig 25461 bp, 26 predicted proteins | sample CryBogCBH12Aug01_FD_184626 | JGI IMG/M metagenome (GOLD analysis project Ga0208507, IMG submission 184626) | Freshwater microbial communities from Crystal Bog, Wisconsin, USA - CBH12Aug09.1 (SPAdes) (version 2) | ecosystem: Environmental > Aquatic > Freshwater > Lake | place: Crystal Bog... | reverse complement strand
TGACACGACTAAGTATGTAGAACTTGCTGTAGAGGATTTGCGGACGCGGGTTCGATTCCCGCCGACTCCACCATTTTGAAGTATGTAACAGTCCAACGCCACCCACCAGGGTGGCGTTTTTCTTTATAGATAAAGGCCCATAAGGCCGTCATGGTCTTTCTAAATCCAGCTCTAGCCAAATCCTCTGGGGGTATTATTGGGGGTATTCAAGCAAAATCGAACTGGGTAAAAAACATGGTTGGGGGTACGTCTGGAAAGCTTACGGATAAAGGGATTAAAAGTTTTATCGCCCGCAAAGTTATTGGCAGCAAGCTTGCGGATGGACAAGGTCTTTATCTACTTATCACTCGTGCCAAAACTGCTTCATGGCGAATTAAATATCGCATCGAAGGCAAAGAAAAAAGTTACACCATCGGCACCTATCCTCAGAGCAGTTTGGCTCAGGCAAGACTTGAACTAAAGGAAGTTAAAGCCTCGTTGAATAAGGGCCGCGATCCAGTAGTTGCTAGGCGTATAACGATGGCCCAGGCGGCAGCCCATTCTGAGAGTACTTTCAGGGCTGTGGCCGAGGAATGGTTCGCCATGAAAGAGAAAGAATGGAGCCTAACCCACCATACCAAGTCTAAAAGGGCATTTGAGAGGGATATTTATAAAGCCCTGGGCGAACTTCCCATTGAAAGCATCACTCCCTCAGTCATCGCTAAGGCTATTGAAACAATCAATAAGCGAGATGTTCTGGAAACTGCCACAAGAATTTTGCAGCACCTGAATGGCGTCTTTCGTTATGCGCAAGCAAAAGGCTTATGTGAAATTAATTCTGCTGCGCCCGTAAAAGAAATTCTTCCTAGAAAGAAAACTAATGGTCGCATGCCTGCATTACTTGATTGGAATTCTTTAGGCGCCCTATTACGCGCAGCAGAAGCTGCACGTCTTTCACCATCAGTGAGAGCTGCTCATCGCCTTCTCGCATTTAGTGCAACGCGTATTAGTAACGTTGTGCAAGCTGAGTGGAAAGAGTTTGATCTTGATGCAGATATTCCGATCTGGGTAATACCTCGCGCCAAGATGAAAGATCACACACGTATTGGCGATCATCGAATTCCTCTAGGCCCGCAAATTACTGCAGAGTTAAAGCAATGGGGGAAGCTTTTTGGGAGAAAAGGTTATGTATTTCCATCGCCAACAGGCAATCAATTCATCAGTCGTGAGAGTCTTGAGAAAGCTTATCGGGTAACACTCAATATGTCAGGAAAGCATGCACCCCACGGCTGGCGTAGCGCGTTCTCTACACTAGCCAGAGACAATGGGTTTGAGCAAGATGTTGTTGAGTTAGCACTCGATCACGCACATGGGAATGAGGTTGTAAGGGCCTATGATCGTGGTGAAAGATTCATACAAAGGATCGAGCTATACAAATGGTGGGGCGAGAAGCTTACTCATGCGCAGAATGGGGCTGAGGTTATTGAGTTAATAAAGAAAGTAGCGTAACCGGTAAATTCAATTTTCTAAAGATCACGGACCTGCTTTATGTTGGTAAATCCTTCCGCAGCCAATGCCTCAAGTAAGTCATTGTCATCATTTTTTATATTATGAATAAATGAATGTGCTTTATCTTCTACGCTAGGGGCATAAGAAAAACGTAAATTCACATTTGCAGCTTTTTGGGCTACATTTTTTAACGATAAAACATAACCGGAAGTTAGAGCACTTTTAGCACCGATATCTTTTGATGCTCTCAGGCCGACTAGAACGCCTCGTAATCTATCTAGCCTTGTTCCGCTATGGTAGTTAAGCCAGCTAACAGATAAATGTGTCTCACCATCCCGCAAATGATAGGCATGAGGAAAAATTCCGACAATGTTCTCATTTTGATCGAATATTATTTTTCGATAAGGAACATGTCGGACAACCTCATCATCGTCGGGTATTAAATCACCTCTTTTTTGTGGCTTTGTCATAAAACCATTTCTCAGGTGTATAAGGTGATAGACGAGATAGAAGTCTTGCAGTACTGGTAATTCCTGCCGCGCGATCTACCTCATCATCGGACCCCACCCAAACCGAAAGAGACCATTTAATTTGATCGTTAGGCAAAAATTCTGTGGTTAAGCGACTATTATCCGAAATCCATGCTGCAAGTAGAAAGCCCTTATCAGAAAGACCCAATCCGGGGTGTTCGGTAGGTTTCAGAGCAATCATTGCCTTTAAAAAAGTTCTAAAAGATTCTTTTTGAATGGGATTTGCATCTAAATCCCATTCGCTAAGATCGTGCAAATGATCAATCTGTTTAAATACTCGATCCCTCCAAGAGCGAGTTAAATACATAGCAACCTGCGCAGTAAGAATTTTTACTTCAGCTGTAGCATCATAAATTTTCTCGGGTAAGGATTTGCTGTTGCTCACCACTTGAGCTGACGGGGACCTTATGCTCGTAAGGTTATGAATGGTCTTTTGAAATTGGCTAGTATTTGAGCTAATTAAATTTGAATTTAAATCGCCATATATTGAATTACCCCACTGATCCGCAGCCTGAGAAATAAAAAAAGAAAGTCCAGCCCTATCTTTTGCTGACATTACATTTTCAACCTGACTAGACAAAATCTTTTTTAAGGGGCTATTCATTATTTCCTAAAAAGCTTTCTTGCGCGATTGCTAATACATTGCTCAAAAATTTGGTTCTTTTTTTGGCGGATGCTATTAAGCAAATTAATAATCTGCTGGTCACTTTGAGGTAGATCTATTGACTTGTAAATATCTAAATCTAGCATAAAACTTGCATGGTCAAGAACTGGTGATGGTGCAGCTGCAGAGTTCAATAACAAATCACAACCAATATCAGGAATTTTTAATGCTGTCTGAACTGCAAACGCAGTTAAAGGCGTAAAAGAGGCTGGAAGCTTAGGAAATACATTTAAGTACTTCTCGTGCTCCACAATATCGTTAGCAACGGGAATATCAATTCGATTGATATATCTAACACCAATGCGCGAAATTTCTTTTTGACCAATATGGCGCTTATATCTTTTCCAGTCCCTAATAAACCGATTTAAAAAAGTTTCCCAACCTACATATGGGGCCAACTGAGAGATAGCAAATGATTGTGGCCACAAGACCATTATCTCAGTCATATCATTGGATGAAAGCCGCAAGCCGTTCTGCTGATTCATACTAGTTGAGACAGGGCCTTCATTACCCGAACTGCTCATATCCACCGCTAAATGAACATTAGAAACAGAGGCTGTTTGGGGGTAATCTTTTAGATATTTTTTACTAACTGAAGTTAAATCTTCAAATCCAATGCTAGATTTGAAATTTAAAGCAATTACCGCCTCGGTAATTGGTGGACGTTCATAGTCTTTAAAAGGCTTAGCCATTTGCTAATAATAACTCTTAAATAATTTAAGTATTAACTTTGTCGATAGACGCGTTTAGGTCCGATGGAAATAAGCCAAACTCTTACTATAGCCTCTCAAAATGCGGTACATCCACAAAACCCTTGAAATTTCCGCCCCATCTATTCTTAGGGTCTAGGCTCTCCCAGTATTCGCCTACAGTACGAATGAGCTCTTTATCCCAGACTAGCTTTCCATTCCAGAAGAAATTCAGGTCTATAGCGCAGCGTCTCAAATGATTACTATTCATGGTCTTAGATCTACCGCTTTTAAAGTAGATCTCCTGCTGTTCTGGAGACCTCCACAGCTCACCTCCTGTAACCACCCATCCTTCTGCAGTTGCAAATTGGATGAGGCGACTAACATCAATAAGGAATGCTGCTTGTTCTGCCACTAAACCACTCATGCCTGCTCTTCTTTTTTATTTGAGCTATGCATGCGCATCTCAAAGATCTTCTCAACAGACCTTCCGCCAAAGTAAGCGAGCATGACTAGCTGCCCCCACTCGCCTAGCAGCTTTACATAGGCTTCATTGATGTCTATCCCCATTGCTGAAAGAAGTGCGAATAGAAGATAAGCAGTCAGAATGTAAACAAGTGTTCCCGGTCTGATGTTCTTGGATAGCTTGGAATCGCTACCCATATCGGACTGCCATCGGTGTGTAATATTCTCTTGTGAAGCTCGATGCATCTCAGCTAGTAGCTTTGATTCTTCTATCTCAAGTTCTTTTTGCTTAAGGGTGTATTGCAACAGAAGCTGCTCTTGCTCAATCTCTAATTGTTTGAGCTTGATTAAATCTTCCTGACTGGGATTCTCCGGAATGCGCACACCAATCTTGCTCTCAATGAATTCCTTCCCTTTGGCTTGGACCGCGCCCGCAAGTAGCCCAAGGCCATTGACGGCCAAGGTTTGCACTAGAGAGGTGATGATTGGAAGCATGTAATAGGTTCTTTTCTTGATGCTTGGAATATGAAAGTCCACCGCCCCACTACCGCCTAGGCTTTTAATTAGTGTTGGCAGTGGGGCGCAGTTACGCGCGCCCACACACCATCGTTACTTCAACACCCACAGCCGCACCCAAACACCGGCCGCCAGCGGTGATCTTCCCTACTGCTAGCGTTTCTTGGCTCCTTTGCTTTCTGGTGTTGCCTCTGGCTCATGAGCTTTTTCCAATGTTTGCTCGTGAGCCGGGAGCTTTCCTTCAGCCATTAGCGCCTCTACTATTTCCATTAAGCGATCACCGTCATCCTCACCAAAGACTTTGGCCACTACTTCATGTCCATATTTGGCGCAGAGTCTGTCGTACTCCTGTTCTGGAGTAATAGTGGTCTTTGATGGGCGCTCGAACACCGTGACGTTCTCCCGCCCGAATAGATTTCGCAGGATGTTTGTCTCATACGGCGGCACGTGTACATGAATGGTCGTGAATGCATCTCTACGCACTACCGCCTCTACCTCTTTAATTTGGAAGTCGCTGTGAATAAGTTCTTTGTGGTTCATATTGATCTCCCTTATTGAATGGCTAATACCGCATGGGCATTAGCTCTTGAAATAGATAAAGCACAGCGTAGGTTCACCATGGCATACATGGCGAGTGTGTCGTGCGGACGGATTGGGGCAACAATATCTAAATCGTCATCTCGTAGTTTCATAAAGCGAGTGTTGAGGAAATAGCAACGCTTACTCCACTCCACTGTGCGATTAGCCATAGCATCAAGTTCATCAAACTGGGGATCCCAGATGATCTCCACTCCCTTGAAGGCCAGACCCGTATTTACTCCAGCACCTACCCCAGCATCGATGTACTTAGTCTCGCCTGATCCAGCGATATGAGTCACTGTCACCTGTTTGCGATAGGTATCAATGAACTTTCCTCCGGCGATGATGAAATCAGGGCTTCCTCCATGCTTAATACATTGACGCCATGCAGTTTCCATCTCGCTCACTAAATTACCTGGCGTGGTTGAAACGATGTCTTTGACTGCGTAGTTACGCCAGTAACTTGCTTTTGCTCGATCGATACCACCTACCGTACCAGCATCCGGTGCTAGGCTGACTAGGCTATCCAAGCCGACTACCGCATCGGCGCCGTGTGAGCCATCACGATGAAGCTCCAGGTCTAGCTTATTGAGAAAGCCCTCTCGCAGAACTTCTAACTGCTCATCAAGCAAGTTAATGAGTTGTACACGCTCGTTGTATTCCAACTGGAAGCCTCGCGCCCCGCCTTCTCTGACCTTAATGCCGTTACTGAATAAGCGGTCATAGTCTATATAGAGGCCATCAACGGCTCTGCGCCATGGGAATGAGGCTTGCTCAGTGGTATTGCGCTTATTGAACTTAACGGTCTCCTCCCCAAAGGCCCAGGTGAAGTTACTTCCATATTCCTTGCGAATGTTCTCAACAACGTTTTGCTTGGCACCTAATAGGCTCTTACGCCCTTGCATCAATTTCTTGAGAAAAGGTCTCTCTACTGCTATTTGATCTACTGGAAGATTGCGCAAGTATTCATCTAAGGAGACCTTAGCTAACTCTTGCAAGTCTGTATTTGAAATTGGCATATGCCACCCCTATCTATGTTTATGAATTAGTTAGATTCATCTTGATTGATAGGGCGTGAAACTATCCATTACTACGCTACTAGACGCGACTCTAGCTATAACGCGTGAGATGAATCAGTAGCTAGAGCTATTAACTCTTGCTACGTGTATTGATTATTGGGGCTGCACAAGCTTGGTTTGAATATTTCTGGGGTTTTTGTTGTTCGCGAGTTGTCTTTATGCCCAATGTGTCATTGCGCCACCTTGGGCATAAAAGAGCGTTTCCTTAGTCGTGCCCATCAAGGGTTCGCAAGCCACCCCTTTGGGGTGCCCTTGACGGAATGACGTTGTTATTTAGTCTAAAGCCCCTCATTCTTATAGCTATTTGATACCTATGGGTATCATTTTATTGTATTAATTTATACCTATAGGTTACAATTAGATATATTAATTAATACCTATAGGTATCAATATGAACAAGAAATTCGCTAACTTACAACTCCATCAAATGGATTCTGCCCTTACTAAGTTAAGGGATGCTCGCCCCCCAAGCCGCCCAGGAAATGGGTGGGTTAAGGCTATTCGCGAATCTTTGGGTATGTCGGCTTCTGCGCTGGCTCGAAAGCTCGGTGTTACGCCACATAGCATTGCTAAGCTTGAAAAGGCTGAGGCTGATGAAAAGATCACTTTAGCTAGCCTGCGCAAGTTGGCTAGCGCCTTAGATTGCGAATTGCAATACACCCTAGTGCCACGCAAATCTTTAGAAGAAATCTTGGAAGATCGCGCTATTACGGTTGCGCGTGAAAGACTCCGTCCTATTTCTCATTCGATGAGTCTTGAGAATCAGTCAGTGGATAAGTCTGCCAGTGAAAAGCAACTTCAACTACTAGCAAAAGAGATTTTGGACGGCCCTAGAAGGAATCTATGGTGATGCAGTTTGAATATCCACCAGGAGCTACTCCGATTGATCCGGATGAAGCTCTTGGTCTCATTCCAGCGCATATTAAGACTCAAGCTGAATTAAATGCTTGGGAAGAACTCAATATTGTCGAAGGTGCGGATTGGATTGCTCGTCAAAAGATCATTCAAAGTCTGAATGAGGGGTTGGTACGTAATTTGCATAGCCGCATGTTTAATCAAACATGGCAGTGGGCTGGCACATTCAGAAAGAGCGCTAAGAGCATTGGCATTGATTGGACTCAAATTGCTGTTGCCCTCAAAAATCTTTTAGATAACACTGCTTATCAAATTGAAAATAAAACGATGCCCATTGATGAAATCGTAGTGCGGTTTCATCATCAGTTAGTGCTGATCCATGCGTTTCCAAATGGCAATGGTCGTCATGCACGATTGATAGCAGATGCTCTGATTGTCAGCCTTGGTGGTAAAAGATTTTCTTGGGGTGGCAACCCTTCAATTGCCACCCCAGGTACTACACGCCAAAACTACTTATCAGCTCTACGCGCCGCAGATAACGGCGATATCGCGCCCTTAATGCTATTTGCTAGGCAATAAACTAAATCCCCATATTGCCTAGATGCTGGGCAATCCGATCCATTGGCTCTTCAGAGCTCGCTACTGGCGCCCCTAGAGTAGCCGTTCTCGCCCGAATAGGTTGAGGTTTATAGCTTATAGGCTTTACCTTAGACCAGTCTTTTGGCTGTAGATCAATCGAGTTATATATCGCATCTATCGTAGGCCACCATTGCGAAACTTGATGGTTCTGTACGAAGACATTCATATAGAAAGGATCTTGCATGTACTTTAGAAATAGCTGTGACTTATCTAAATAATCAACCTCACCATGACGCGTGGAGAGATAGTTCAGGATCTCTTTCTTGGCCTCATCAATAACACTCCAGCGATCATTCTTTAAGTAGTTAGCCTCACTCTTCTCACGCCATTTCTCTCTCTTGTTTCGATCAACCGAGGTCATGATGCTACCTACCAGCTCACCTTCAATCTCATAGCCATGAAGCTTATCAAGGAGATCTTCAACCTTTGACTTGAGAGAATCGTTTTCTTTTGCAAGCTCTCGGTTGGTATTGATGATCTTCTGATATCGATTTTCACTACGATTCGTTTGCGCCACTTCTTGGGGCTGATTTTCAGAAGCTTGCTCAGTTGAGTGAAGAACTCTTTCAATTAATTCTTTGCCACTCTCAACTTGTATGGGGGTTTGTGACTCAGACTCAACTGTAAGGACGGCAGGTGGTGGCAATAGCTCACTGATATCGTGGGCTATCAGCGGCCCTGATTCTTGCTTTGCATCAAATGAAGAGACTTCAGCTGGTATTTGTACCTCTCCTTTGACTGGTGCAAATATCGGCTCCTGCACTTCTTCAGACTCCTCGGAACTATCAACCTCTTCAGGGGTAACGTCTTTACCCAAATCATCCAATAAGGCAGCAGACTGGCTCTTACGCCTGGCCTCTTCTTGTTGCTGGGCAGCAGCTCTCTCAGCATTTCTTCTCTCAAGGTCTTGCTGTCTTTCTAATCTGGCCGCTTCTTTATCTGCAACTGCTTTCAATCTTGCAACTTCATCTTGGGCAGCCTTCTCATCAGCCTTTCTTCGCTTTTCTTCTTCTGCAAGCTGCCGAGCTTTTGATTGCTCAGCTAATTCAATCGCGCGCTCTTCTTTTGCCTTTTGACGCCGAGCAACAGATTCAGCTGCGTTCTTTTCTTCCGCTTCTTTTCTTAAGCGCTCTTCCTCTCTCTTTGCTTCACGGTTTTGCACCCTCTGAATGGAGCCCCCATTAGTTAATACTCCAGAGTTAAAGTTTTTCACTTCTTGTGTCATCTACTGTCTCCTCTTTTAAATATTGATGTTTACTTTGCTTATCCGCACTCATTTCCCATAGCCGATGTATTGAAATTTCATGTGGTAGATCTACGAATCCGTCGGCTTGTTTTGCAACGTTGGGCATAAATAGATTTGAATCGATACGATCGTCATATCGCAAGAGAGTCTCTCGTAGGAGACTACGTATATGTTCGTAATCCATCCCTCTTGCTTGTAGGTTTTGCATCTGGATAGATAGGCTGGTAACCATCGGTAGCACTTTGAGCCAACCTTCTTTTTCCTCTATGCCATCAGGGGCTCCGGTAGTGCCCGCCCTAATACGCAGATCAACCATGTCAAAGATTCTCTCTTTAGTTAGCTCTGGCCAATCATAGGTTTTCTCTTTGCTTATGGTGAGCTTGCCATCGACCATAGTTGTTTTAGTTATTGGCGCGCCCATATAGCGCTCTACCTGTTCTTTGGTGAGTTCTTGCAAGAGAACCTGTGCGCTGTATTGCGCTATCTCTTGCAACCAATCTTCTATCTGGTCTTTGAATTCAAATACGCGCCCTGATAAGGCTCTTTGCAAAATATTTGCCTCGGTGGCTGTTTTTGGTCTAACTACGGTGGACCTTGCTGCATCTTGTAGACCGGTGACTTGCTCCCAGTCATAACGTACTGCGCTGGTGTCATAGACGACCGGATCTATCTTCGGGTGACCCCTAGGAATAATGACTTGGTTAAGTGGCTTGCCTTCAGTATCAACAATAGTGATCTCACCGAATCTTGAATCAGAGTGCTTCTTAATTGTCTTTTCGTTAATGTCTGCAGATGCAACCCACCCCGGGATACAAAGGTCTCGATGCTGATTAAAGCGATCGCGCGCTTCGTTATGCTCGTCTTGTAAACGCTCCGTTAGATCTACTAAGCTTGGCCCCACAAACTGCCCATCGACTACCTGGTAAGGCAATAAGAAGAACGGGTACCAGCGCTCACCCGCTCTTGATGGCGAATATGGTTCACGCAGCCACTCTGTCGCGCCCTCCACCATTGTGTAAACACGCTGAGTAGTTCTATCCCAGATTTCTAAAACAGCAATTTGCTGGTCATCTGTAACTGGCCCAGTTTCCAGCTGCATTGAGGCTAAGCGCTTGGCCTTCTTGTGCGAGGGTTCGCTTTGGCCTGCTTGGTAGATCTTAGCGCTAGCAAGATTCTTTTTATATAAAGCCTCGGCCTGCGCGCGCTTCATGGGGATGACCTGGCACATCCAGTCTGCATCGGTGTAATCCCAAAACTCGCAGACGGATGGATCAATGAGAAGATTTTCTGTAAGGACCCTGTCAATGACTAGACCCTCAGCAGACCAGACTTCTGACTGCTCATGTATGCCTAGTAATTGCTCTTCTAATTCAATCCCTTTTTCTTCATGGTGTTTTTTCTGACTGACATCTTCCAGGTCTTGCTTGAGATTTCTAATCGCCAATCTATTTTCTTGTTGGTCATTGATGCGCCCCTGAATATAAGCATCCTCGTCTACATCTCTTTGATACATCACCTTTAAGATTCCGAAACTGCAAGTAAGAGCCGCTCTTACTGTGGACTTAGCTCGATTCTTTAGTTGGGCATGCTCTAAGGCCCTATTGGTAACCTTCTCTAGGGTATTGCAAAAGAGTTTGATGTCCGCGCCCGAATGGGCTGGGGCAATTGAGATCTCTGGGTTACGAGCATAGACGTTAGGCAGTACAGCAGAGATAGTTCCATGGATGAGATTTGCTCTTAGGCTATAGAACTCCTTACCAGTAGGATCTGCGTTCCAATTAAATCCAGAAACGGTATTGCGGTTATGTTTTACCCGCTTATGAAAAGTCGCCCAATGAATGCGCGCATGTTTAATGCGGGCATTCCATTTTTGTTGAAGAGCTTTAGAGTCTTGGGCCACACCCTATTTATAAATTCAGGGGCAATAGCTTAAGAATTTATTTTGGATTTATTCTGCAACCCTTCGTGCCCGCATGACTCCATACCTTGTTGCATCCCAAGCATGATCTTCGGCATCAGTGTCTACATCTTCTGGGTTTAGTGAATCTGGTGGCAATTGAGGAATGGTTCTTAACCAGTGCTTACAGGTTGAGAAGATCTTGAGTCTGTCTTCAGCTAACAGTCGGATGATTTCTTGAGCGCCGTTGACCCTGCTTCTTGGGGCGTTGTAGGCTTCGGTCCACTTCACGCCTTTGTCTCTGAATATTTGGCCGATAGATCTTTCTGCGCCTATCTTTGAAAAGATGGAAGGGTCAGCTAGGTTCATTCGGTATTCATAGCCAAGACGTTGATCGTGAATTTCGATCTTCTTTATTTTTTCAGCAACTACCGTTGCGTCTTCTCTTGTGCCGGTGTTTTCTTTATCGCCGTATCCATAGAGCTCTCTCCATAGGTAATAGACTCCATCGTTAGATAAGGCAAACCAGTAAACGGCATATGGTCTTGCATAACCCCAATCCATTGAGCGCCAAACCTTCCATGTTGGTGGGATTGCGAAGGGCTCTATGACGTGTTTAGAGGGCTGCCATACGCCTTCCAAGAAACTTCCCACGTGAATATCCCAATCCCCCTCTAACCATGCTCTACGTCTGTTTGGATCGCTCAGAGACTCTAGGCTCATAAGGTAGTTGGGATCATTTTTGAGTAGGTGTGTGTTCTCATAAATCGTCGAATGAATTCTGACTCTGGGTAATGCGCCTTCTTGTTTGATGATTTGTCCTGCCGGTATTGCTCCAATCTGAAATCTTTCCTTTACAGAGGCATGACCTACTCCGAATGGATTGCAGGTAGCCCTTACCATTCTTGGCATTCCGGGATGGGATGACCGGCAAGTGGAATGCATTGCTTCGTAGAAAGAAAGATTTCGCCAGTTGGTTAACTCCTCGAATCCTAGCCATGGGTATTCGTGGCCATGGTAATTCCAGTAGTCGTCTTCGTTAGCGCCATAACGGAAATACAGCATCTCTCCTGTTGGCCATTTCCAGACATAGTCAGATTCATTGAACTTTGCGCCCGGGAAGATCTGATAGAACCAGCGCTTACTCTTGGCTACTACGTCAGCTAGCTGGGGATAGGTCAATCGAAAGAGTGTGCCGCGCCAGTGATCACCAAACCCTCTACCTACGTGCTGGGCATAACTCATCAGTAAGGTATCGGTCTTACCCCCTCCCCTAGTACCTTCAAGCAATACTTCATATACAGGGCAAGTCAGAAACAAAGTCTGGCTACCGGGCAATGGCGCCCAGATGGTTTTCATGACTTACGTTTACTGCACTAATGCTTGGGTTGGGCGGATCTTTCCCAATCCTCAACACTCATAGCACTTGGCACGACTAACACGCCACTTTGTAGGGGCACGCCATCCTTACCAGTATGTTCAATAGCAGATAGTCGTGGATGAACATAAGGTGCAGCATGCCTTCCAACGGTGGCTGCCATATTAAGGAGCTTGATTCTCGCTTCGCTTGCCAACTCTTTATCGCCAAGATCTTGCTCGCTAACGTTGCCGGCCTCCTCATAAAGTTGGTGCATTACCTTCATCATGACTTCCAAGGGCGTGATTCCTTGGGTTGCAACAGCTTCGGCTATCTGACGGGTTCGTTTAGTTAAGCTGCCAGTCTTTCGACCCGCTCCAGCCCTTGCACCTCCCTTTGATTTCTTTTGATTGTTTTCAATCATGGTTTTTTGATCATCGTCAGCAGGTGGGGTTGAAGTGCTACTGAATCACCTATCGGATCCTCAAACTCGATGATGATTCTTTGGAATAAGTCATGTCGGCTTTGGGCACCGCGATGCTTAACGACCGTACCTACACGCCCACTAGGCGTCTTAACAATGGACCCAATAGGAAAGTCTTCCATATCAGGGCGATGAACAACTCCAGCTAAGGTTTGGTTAACCAGCATTCGCCATCTCCTTACGCTTACGTAACTCAATAAGAATTCTTGCCTTGAATGATTCATAGCTTTCTGAACCTTGGGCTCTCATATCAAGCTCTCGCCCTTTAGCATCTATGCCTTCATTGGTTTTCCACCAGGCATCCTCTGAGCTTTCTTGGCCTTGAATCTTTTTTCGCATTCCTTTGAGAATTGCTAGAACTAGCCCCGGGTTGATGGGGGTAGAACTTGAAGCCTTTTTTCTCATTTCTTTTGCCTGGGTTATCGCCTCCCGAATTTCTTCCTCTGCAGCCATGAGCTTTGCAATTTCCCCAATCTTTTCATCCTTAGGGGTGATGCTCACTCCATGAACAGAAAAGACATTGGCAATCTTCTGCCTTGTCTCAAGATCATCGTTCGGACATTTTTCTTTTTCACCCCCATTGTTTTGTTTGCTTGGAGTATGGAGATTGGTGACTGGTGTTTGGTGTATGGTGTTTGGCGAGCATTGCGTTGGCAATGCGTTCGCATTGCGATTGCATGCTGAATTTGACATACTGTCAGACAGTATTTGCTCTGCTGGAGATGTCTGCCACCTCCATTCAGCGCTCCGCCTAGCCTTGGATTGCCGGTCTTTAAAGCGAGCTATCTCATGGTCACAGCGCTCTTGTCGCCAGCCATTGTCTGTGAGGGTAAAAAACTCATTAAGGACTGAGACAACTGCATTTTTTTCCTCTTTTGATCTGGCATTGATTAATCTCTGGACCGTCTTCATATCGATTGGCAGCGGCTTTTCCGTGGCGTAATACTTCCGAATGAGACGGCTATAGGTTGAGTCCTCAATAAAAGTCAGATGCGCAGTAGCTTCTGAATAATCCCCAATGTGATGCTCGTAGTAGTTCATCTAAAACAGTCTCCGTGTAGTTCTTTTTTCTTGCTAAAGATTTTTCGCAAGAGATGAATCTAACAATCGGAAAGCGTATCGTCAAACGTGTTTTTTATGAATTTATTTTGAATTTATTTATTTACTTATTCTCTGTAATCCATCTTTAAGAAATTTGAGTTGTTTATTTTTTCTTCTTGAAGTGTTAATTGATCTATGTGTGTCCACTGCTCTCCTTATGCCATCAGAAAATACTGACAAGGCTGTAGCCCTTTACGGGATTAGCCTGTAGCACTTATGTGAATAAATAATTTTTTGTAGTCAAAAATTAATATGCGTCTTCAAAGTGGGTATTGACATTTGATTGACCATCAAAATTTCATTGACTACATTGCTCTTCAGTAGCACACATATTGATACATAACAAAACTAGATGGAGAACAATTTGATGGTAGCAATTCGGCTTTACAGTTTGTATCGTTCATACGGTTACACCAAAATGAGTTCTGCAAAGATGGCTTTGCAGGTTTATCGAAAAAATATGAAGCGCGCCCGTCAAGGAGGTAATCATGAGTAATTCAAAATCAGAAGTCACCTTAATGCGAATTCCGCAGATCCTGGAAGTCATGCCAATTTCAAAATCTAAGTTTTGGCTGATGGTTCAAAAAGGTGAGTTTCCTAAGCCGATTAAGATTGGTCGATCCTCATTCTGGACAATTGATCAGGTCCAAACCTTCATCCGAGAAAGGTCAAAGCAATCCACTAATTGAAAAATGGGGATCTCCTGGGTTTAAGCTAATGATCCTACGGAAAAATCAGGAGATGACTATGGAAGTAATGGACCTATCGAAACCATTTAGTGTTGATATATTTAGCGACCACAGAAACAATTATCAGAACCCTTGGGTACGCATTGGGGAATTTGACGATCTAGGAGAAGCAATAGAAGCATGCAAAATGGTTGTGGATGATTTCCTAAGCAGGTACAGAGTACAACCAGCTAGCGCTGATACTTTAATATTTAATTATTTGAATTATGGCCCAGTACCCTGCATCAATGGCACAGAAAACCTTAAAGCATTTGAACTTTATGAATATCTTAATAGACGATGCGTTGAGTTAGGTCGGCCATGAGCTGCTCATGAGCTTAATTATTAGACCTTGGTCTTTAAATAGCTCACTACCGATTCCCAGTCAGGAAACTCGGGCGTAGCAAAGTGAATATGCTCACCCTTAAATCGATCAACGCCATTTTTAAGGCGATCATCAACTAAGAAATCTCCATCATTAAGATTCTTATGGTGGCTCAAGATTAAACGTTTATATGCTGGTTTACCTAGATAGTCTTTTACCCACAGCAATTTATCAGACCATGCACTTGGATTTCCCCAGGGAGCTGTTGAGAGAATGTAGGTATCGAACATGGTAGCCAACTCTTCATAAGCAGCAATTGCGCCTGGAATTGGATCCATTAAATAAAAGATCCCGGGAACCTCGTCTAGGCACCCCTCGTACTGTTCTTGCACATGCTCTGGAGTTCTTGCAATGCCAGATGGGAAATCCACCAATACGTTGTCCATGTCAATGTAAAGCGTTTTCATTTCTCCGCCCCAGGTCGATTGATATCCTTAAATACACTTCTGGCAAGTAAATCCTTAAATCTTGCCCTGAGCTTATCGTCATTCAATAGCTTGGTGGTCATAGCCCGATGACTATCCATGCTGGATATAAGGCTATCTAACATCTCCTCTTCAAATTTTGGAGATTGTATAAATTGATCCTCGGTATTAGCATGGGCCTGTTTTCGTAGCTCTTCACTATCCAACATTTTGGTCTTGGCATTATTAAATAGATTAATACGGTCGGTATCGGTAATCTCTGGAAATAAGTCATTTAACTTATTCAGAAGTTCCTCCAATCTCACAACCTCAGGATCTTTTGATGTGCCACTTCCCGCTCCACCGCCCCCAGGAATGGGAACATCGCCAGCCAATTTAATAGACTGGGCTGCTCCAGCCTGAAGCTTATAGTGTGTCATTTCTAAGCCTGCTAAATCTATTGGGAGGCGACGATTTTCAGGCTTTATAAGTGGTCCCAAATGCCTAAAGAATAAATACTTAGCCTCTAAGGCTGTATCCGCATAGTTCACAACTTGGGAGAGAAAGTCATAGAAACGGCAGAAGGTTCCTAAGTCTTTCTCAAAGAGAGCCAAGCGATCCAACTCCTCTTTATCATCCTTCTCTTCCGCATCGGTAAACAAGCCATTAAATCTAGATACCGGCAGACTTAATGCCGCCTGTATATCTTGTTGCCTAGCCTTCGGTTTTCGGTAAGCCTCAATGAAATTTTTCACATCTTGCTCGGAATAAATACCTTGTTTTCCAAGCTTGGTTTCTAGGTCATAGACCATATTAGGATCTGTAGTGGCCAGCAACTCAGTAGTAGCGTAATAAGGTTCAAATGCCAATCGAATAGTTTCTGTATCGTTTACAAAATCGAGTACAAAGGTAATATCTTTCCCGAAGGTTGTCCTATTCAATCTTGATAAGGTTTGAACTGCTGTAATACCATCAATACGCTTATCAACATACATCGCCATCAATAATGGCTGGTCAAACCCGGTTTGGAACTTATTGGCAACTATCAAGACCTTGAACTCTTCTGTAGAGAATGCCTCACGAATGCCCATGCCTTTTTGCTGCTTATTCATATTCCCTTCGGTGAACTTTTCAAGTCCATACTCAGGGTCTTCGACATCGCCCGAAAAAGCAACCAAAGTAGCCAGTTCTTTTGCATACCCTTGAGTCTGGATATACTTATCCATCTCAATTTTGTAGCGAACTGCGGCTTGCCTTGAATCAGTAACGACCATGGCCTTGGCTTCGCCATTAATCCTCCAGGCTACATTCGCCCTGAAATGCTCAACAATGATTTGTACTTTTTGAGAAATATTATGGGGATGAAGTCTTACCCATCTAGCGATTGTCTTCGCAGCCTCTGACTTATCTACATCCTTATCATCCCAATCTTTTCCGTTATGAGCCAGCTTGTAAGCCACCTTATAGGGAGTGTAATTCTGTAACACATCAAGAATGAAGCCCTCTTGAATGGCTTGTTTCATGGTGTATTGATGAAAGGGCCTTGGTATTCCATTGCTATCTTTTCTGCCAAACAACTCCAATGTCTTGCTCTTAGGGGTAGCGGTAAATGCTAAGAAACTTACATTAGGAGGTAGTGAACGACTAGCAGTTTCACGTTCTAGATACTCTTCATATGTCTCACCTTCATCTACTTCAACCTGCTCAGAACTCAATACCTTTCGCAATTTTCCAGCAGAAGCGCCAGTCTGAGATGAGTGAGCCTCATCAGCGATCACCGCAAAATTTCTCTTTGCTAGGGCTGTTGTCTCTCTAATTTCCCTCAAAATAAATGGGAATGTTTGTAATGTAACAACAATAATCATTGCACCACTCTTTAAGGCCTCAACCAATTGACCTGATTTAGAGCCATTCTCAGAATCAATTGAAACTACTAAACCTGGAGTATGCGAGAACTGGTTAATGGTATCTTGTAGCTGCTCGTCAAGCACGGTACGATCCGTAATAACAATGACAGTATCGAAAATCTTATTATCTTTAGAATCATGGATGGTAGCTAACTTATGAGCACTCCAACCAATGGTATTGGACTTACCAGAGCCTGCTGAGTGCTGGAATAAATAGTTTTTGCCTGCACCCTCTTCTTTAACGGCAGTCACTAATTTAGTTACTGCATCTAATTGGTGGTATCTAGGGAAAATTAAAGTCTCTTTGACTTTCTTCTCTCCATTCTTTTCTACCACCTCTTTACGCTCTATTTGAATAAAGCTCTCAAGAATCTTAAGAAACTGATCTTTTTGAAAGATCTCTTCCCAAAGATAGGCTGTTTGATAGCCTTCTTTGTTGGGTGGATTGCCCTTGCCGCCATTAAAGCCTTTATTAAATGGCAGGAAATAGGTATCCATGCCAGTTAATTTAGTGGTCATCCAAACTTCGGAGGTAGAAACTGCAAAGTGCACCAAAGCACCACGCTTAAACTGGAGCAAAGGCTCAACGTGCTTAGTTTTAGGGTCTTTAGGATTTCTATCTAGTTTGTACTGGTTCTTGGCATCATCAATACCTTGAGTGAAATCAGTCTTTAGCTCAAGCGTAGCTACAGGAATACCATTCACAAACAGAACAAGATCAATAGAGTTTCGGTTGTGTGCTGAGTAATGCACTTGACGCATGACCCTCAAGCGAATCTTGTCGTATGCAGCCTTTGTTTCAGGATTAAAACTATGGGCAGGGGCAAACTGCACTACATCAAAACCTCCCGCACCAGCACCAGCAGCTTTAAAACCATTTCTAAGAGCATGTAACGAGCTTTCTGTTTCCATGACCTTAACAAGTCGATCAAGAGCAACGGATTCTGTTTTGCCATTATGAAACTTCTTAAGCCGATCCCAAGCCTCAGGTTGTGTGTCCTGAATCCACCCTAAAAGATCTTCAGGGAAAAGCGCTCGCTCTACATCATAGCCAACATCATCCCTTGAATACAGCCATCCATGCGACTTTAGATAATCGCAAAGGTCATTCTCGAATTCGATCTCATTGTGGATAGCCATTTATTTTCTTTCTTATTAAGCCAGCTCTCTTACATCAATTTTTCCAGTTACCGCAGCCGAAATGAGGCTAGCACGACGCTCTTTAAGTATTTCAATTGATTTCAAAGATTTATTCATCAAAGAATCAATGCTTTCAGCCAAGCCATCTAAATATTGCACAATCTTAATTTGCTCATCAATCGGTGGGACCGGAACCTTTAAATTTCCTATGGCATATTGGCCAAGTCCATACCTAGTAACACCATTAGCCAAAACCATCCAAGATGACTTTACATAATTTGAATCGAATAATCGCTTTAAAAAAGAGCCATCAATATCTTGTTTCGGGCGCACAATAGATAAGTGGTAGCCACAAATAACGCCTTTTATATCATTTGGAACAAAGGCAGCAATCCCAATATCATCAGGTGTTTCAGAATCTTTTGTAATAATCACATCACCAGCTTTAAGTTCAAATTTAACAATTTGATCTTCCGTCGCAGAAGCGCACATGAATTCCAATTCCTCAGTTATCTTGTCGTGGTAATAAACATCCGTATAGTTACAAAGTTTGATTGATTTTTGGCCTTCTAATGTTTTCTTATCAACATTACTAGCAAATATATTTGCGATATGTTTTAGTTTTTTAACCTCCCAGTGGGCGGGTATAGCTGTCAACCAATCTGAAATATATATTTTTTTATTGGGCTTTTCGAGACCAACAGTAACGGCTGAGCTTATTTCTGCATACTTTTTAAGTCTTAGCTGATCAATTAGTAGCTGCTGTTTATGAATCAAATCGTCAATTTTTGCTATTTCTATATCAAGAAAATTGGCTATTTTCAATTGCTCATCAGTTGATGGAATTGGAATAACAATATTTTTAAATTCAGAATAATTTGTACTCCATAAATCAGCGACGATTCCTTTACCAAATCTGTAATACTCCTCCTGAAATGGAGTGCTTCTAAACAAATGATGGATATATGCACCTCTAAGCTCAGAAGATGGAGTTATTACAGTATTAATCAGTGAAATTGAACCATCAAGCTGAGATAAACCAGATGAACCCTTTCTATCAGACCTACTATTTATTACAAAGTCACCTTTCCTTACCAGCTTTCTATTATCTCCATCGTCAGACTTTGCAGCATTTTGCAGTTGAGGAACTATACCGTTTTTAGTAACTGATAATGGACTAAAATCTTTGTCGCTGACCTTTTCTCTACGCTCTTCAAAATAATATCCAACCCTTTTTAGACCCCAGTGTTTAGGGACCTCACCTAGCCACCTTTGATCTGTGTTTTGATATGTTGGATATCTTTTAAATTTGGAAGCACTCATTAGGCAACCTCGTTTAGTAGCAGTTGAATTTCAGTGGTTAGTTTTTTGAGATCATTATCAATTTCGGTCAGGGATCGAGGCTCCTGGTACTCATAAAAATGACGAGTAAATGGAATTTCATAGCCAACCTTTGTCTTTGATTTATCAATCCAGGCATCTTTTGCATGCGGCAATACTTCGCGATTGAAATACTCTTGTATATCCTCATTGAGTGGAATATTTTCAGTATCTCTTAAACTTGCATCTGACTGAGGCTCGCCTTTTGATTTGCCTTTTGTTGAAATAACAACATTACCAGCATCATCCCTCAACGGCCTCTCAACTGTGATAGTTGAGTAACCAAAGTCAGAGGATCTAAATATTCTTGATTCCTTGCATTCTTTAAAATCAAAATACAATTTGCCAATCTTTTCAATATCAGAATCACTCAACTCTTTTCGCTTATCCCCCAGATTTTTTCGCATTTTTTGATAGAATTCAACAGCATTAATTAACTGTATTTTTCCTTCTCGCTCGATTGGTTTGCGATTAGAAAGAATCCAAATGAAAGTTGGAATTCCAGTGTTGTAAAACATGTCAGTAGGTAGGGCAATTATCGCCTCAAGTAGATCCTGCTCAATAATCCATTTTCTAATTTCAGATTCACCGGAACCAGCAGCACCACTAAATAAAGGCGAACCATTGAATACAATTGCAACCCTTCCGCCCCCCTTTTCAGGCTCCCTCATTTTTGAAATTAGATGCAATAGGAAAAGAAAGCTTCCATCTGAGATGCGCGGCAAACCTGGGCCAAAGCGTCCTGCAAAACCTAAGCGCTCATGCTCTTGCTTTACCTCTTTTTCGGATTTTTTCCATTCCACACCAAATGGTGGATTAGCAATTCCATAGTCGAATTTTGCACCAGGATGTCCATCATTCTTAAGTGTGTCCCCAAACTTAATATTAGAAATATCCTGACCTTTAATCAGCATATCGCCTTTGCAAATTGCATAGGATTCTGGGTTTAACTCTTGGCCATGAACGATTAAGGTTGCGTCAGGATTTAAACCATTCGGCCCAGTTAAGTACTCTTCGGCAATAGATAACATACCGCCTGTACCAGCAGTTGGATCGTAAATAGTTCTAATGACCCCTGGCTTCGATAATGCTTCGCTGTCAGCGTGCAGCAACAAATCAACCATAAGTCGAATTACTTCGCGCGGAGTAAAGTGTTCACCGGCCGTTTCGTTGGAAAGCTCAGCAAATTTACGAATTAACTCTTCGAACAGTGTACCCATGCCAGCATTACTAACAACATTGGGGTGCAGGTCAACTTCGGAAAACTTCTTGGTGACCATAAATAACAAGCCAGCCTCATCGAGCTTTTCGATTTGCTTGTCAAACTCAAAGCGCTCAAAAATATCATTGACGTTACTTGAAAATCCATTGATGTAATTTAGCAAGTTCGATTTAATATGAGCTGGGTCAGCAAGAACTTTATTAACGTCCAATGGTGAGCAGTTATAAAAGGACTGTTTTGAAATTCTGTTTAGGAATGGAGTCGGGTCAACCCCCTCTTTTGTGCGCTTTTGATACTCAGTCAGAACTTGTGCTTTTGTCGGCTCAAGAATGCAATCCAGCCTTCTCAATACAGTAAAAGGCATGATGACTTTGCCGTAGTCAGACTGCTTATAGTCCCCTCTTAAAAGATCGGCTACAGACCAAATTAAGCTTGATAAATTTTGCTCGCTCATATTTACTATTTTTAGCTTTCTAACCCCGTCTAGCCGGGTTTTTACGGTTATTAATTTATTCTTAGCTATATTAATATTGATCTATTTAGTTTAACTTAGAGCGAACAGATTAGACTATTAACTATAACTAGTTATTTTGAGAAAAATGAGCACAATTACCCCCCATTATCGAACCGTAAAAGAGCTTCTCCAGAGCCAATCCTTCTCAATAGATGAATACCAGCGGGAATATAAATGGGAAGAGAAAAATATCGTTGAGCTTATCTCTGATTTACAGGAAAAATTCTTAAGCTGCTACCAAGCCGGTGACACAACTCAAAAAGTTAGCACCTATGAGAGTTACTTCCTTGGCTCGATCATTGTTAGCAAGCGAAATGGCAAGAGCTACCTTGTAGATGGTCAACAAAGGGTTACCTCCCTAACTCTTTTGCTTATTTACCTCTACAGAACTGCTAAAGACCTAGAATTAGGCTTAGATGGTCAGCTTGCCCCTTTAATCTATTCCGATAACTTTGGCCAGCCAAGCTTTAACCTAGACATACAAGAGCGTTTGCCCGTAATCGAAGCCCTATTCAATGGGGCCCAATTTACCCCTGATGGTAAAGAAGAGTCCATCCAGACTATGTTTGCCCGTTACCAAGATATTGAAAAGCAGGATCTTGCGGAAGAACTGGGCGATGCCCTACCCCACTTTATTTACTGGCTCATGAATAAGGTTGGCCTTATCGAGATTGCCACTGATAACGATAACTATGCCTACGCCATCTTTGAGACGATGAATGACCGAGGCAAGCCTTTAAGCCCGGTAGATATGCTTAAAGCTTATCTACTGGCACCAATAAGCGATCCAGATAAGCGACGTAGCTCAAATCAGCTTTGGAAGCAGCAGGTACTAAATCTCATTAGCTGGGGAGATGAGCATGAAGCTGAGCGAGATTCTGCCTGCATTAAGGCTTGGCTAAGAGCGCAATATGCTGAAACCATTCGCGAGCGTAAGGCAGGCTCTACCGATAAGGATTGGGAGTTGATCGGCTCGGCCTTTCATCGCTGGGCCAGGGACAATAGCTCTAAGCTAAATTGGGATCAAGAAGAAAACAACCTCATCTTAATAAATAGAGATTTCCCTTTCTTTGCCAAAGCCTACGAAATCATTCTAGCTGCCAGCAAAAATTACACCCCAGGATTAGAGTCAGTTTTTTATAACGCCCATAACGAATTCACATGGCAAAACACAGTTCTTTTGGCCCCACTTATCCCAACTGATGATGACGCAACCGTAAAAGCAAAAATTGAGGCAGTTGCTACCTATTTAGATATTTGGCTTATGCGCCGTGTTGTGAACTATATCCGCGTAGGTTATAGCACTACCAACTATGCAATGTACCTCCTCAGTAGAGAAATACGTCAAAAACCTTTAGAGGAACTTAAAGCAATCCTTAAAGAGCGCCTCAATAGTGATGAAGTTAATTTTGATGGTCATGAAGCCAAAGGTCGCGAAGGCATTGATGATCTTAGACTAAACCAATTTAGCCGTCGTTACATTTATCATATCCTCGCCCGCATGACATCATATGTCGAGGTTGGAGCGGGACGACCTGACTTGTTTGATAAGTACGTAAATCGTGAGGGTAAGAATACTTTAGATATTGAACATATCTGGGCAGATAACTTTGAACCCTTCAAAGATACTTTTGCATTTGCAGAAGAATTTCAACGCTGGCGAAATCACATTGCAGGATTGCTTCTATTGCCTGCCGATGTAAATCGCAGCTATCAAGATAAGCCTTATGAAGCCAAATCCCCGCATTACGCCAAACAAAATCTATTGGCTGCCAGCCTTACAGCTCAAGCATATGAGCACCAACCTCAATTTACCAACTTCATTGAGTCAAACAAACATCCATTTAAGTCATACCAAAACTTTGGGAGAGAAGAGCAAATTGAACGTCGTGCGCTCATCAAATCCCTTGTCAATAAAATCTGGTCATTGGATCGATTAAATTGAGGTATGGATGTAATCGGCGCAAATAAAGATTACGGCAAGATCATTAATTAACTAGCCTGTAGATTTGCCAAAGATATAGTCAATATCGCCAGCTGATTCCATTGGAACCAGCATTTCTCTTGAAAGCGCCCTCTTATTCTCAAGAATTTCGTGCAGCAGACAATCAAAACTTTCATTGCCATATAAAGGATGAATCGCTCTTGGGATAAAGACGGTAACCTCTTTGTCCTGCCCAATTCTATAAACCCTGTCTGTGCATTGATCCTCAACCGCAGGATTCCACCATCTAGTCAGGTGGATGACATTAGCGGCTGCAGTCAGAGTCAATCCAACGCCTGCAGCCTTAGGCGACAACAGCAGAACATCAAAACCTTTATTTTCAACACTTTGAAATTGAGTAACAATCTTCGTACGCTTATCTGCTGAAGTGTTTCCATATATACGAAGAGGATATTCTGGAAGATTGAAGTGCTCTTTCAAAAAATATGCGAGCCACTGTTGCATAGACAAGCTCTCAATGAAGATGAGAACCTTTTCTGATTTAGCGTGAATACTTTCTAGTATTTCTAGCATCACTTTTAATCGTGCTGAGTCACCAATAAAAGCATCGCCAGAATCTTCTGTTTCAAATTTACCGTAATTAGGATGCAATGAAATACTTCTCATCTGATGAATCATCTCAAGCTTGCTCTTTCCTGCATGACCACTCTTAGCACTGGTGATAACCTCTTGATAAGAGCCCGCCTGTAAGGATGGCATCTGCTCATCAATAATCTTCTCTGTTTTCTTAGGTAAGTCTTTAGCAACCTCATGCTTCATTCTTCTAAGCATTGGTGCGGGATGACCAGCCTTGCTACTGGATAACCTTGTCTTTAGCTCTCTAAGATTGTCAGGGTTCTCAGTGGTGTAGTGCCCCATAAACCTTCTGAGATCGCCAGGGCCCAACTAACCCAATCATTTAACCCTTTATTTTTTCTCCTTACAACTCGGCTAGTCCTCATAGTTTTTACAAAATCCCTGAGTACGGCTAGATCATTCCAGCGTTCCGCTGCATCTTTGAGCTGCTCCCATTTCCAAGCCTCAACTTCTCTAGCCCACTTGATATCTGCTAAGCGCTTGCGTTCAGCCTGTTCTCTGGCCTCCCTAGCCTCTCGCTCTACTCTTGCTATCTTGGCGTCAAATGAAAGCTCAGAAATCAGATTTATTAATTTCCCAAGCTGCTCCTCAACACTAATCTTTTCAGAGTCTTTAATAATCTTCCAGCCATATATATCGTTATGGCGAATTCTTAGCTCTAACCTTCCAGATGGGATGTATTCAATATCCATCATGTATGAGTGAGTGTGCCCACCACTAGTCCAGCTGCTTTTTCTCTTCATTGGCTTTGGAGGTTTAGTACTTACTTCATAGAACTCAATTGTTACTACATCGTCATCTCTCTTAAATGCGGTAACTTCTGTATTAGAGTATTTTCTATGGCCACCCAACCTATAGCCGCGAGAGATAAATTCGTTAATGAGGGTCTGAAGTATTCGCTTTACCCGTGGAACACTATGTGGACCAATCTGGACATCAAAGCCATCTTTAGATTCTGATCTTCCAAATTTGGAATGGTTTTCCATTTGAAAGTCTTTAAAGGTTTTCTCAATCTCTTCATGAAATTTATTACCCCTGTAAATCTCTACGACTGGAGTAGGCTCAGCAGGCTTATTTAGCCTAGCCTCTATGATCGCTTTATCCCGAGTCCGGACATGTATCAGAGGATCATGCTCGTTCCACCAAGGCTCTAATGGAGGCCTCTGCGCCGTTACCTTCCCATGCTCCAGCTTGGCCCAGTAGCCCAATGGCGGTTTTGGTACGCCGTACTGCTTACACCACTTACCTAGCGCTACATCGGAGAGTCCAATCCTCAGCGCAACCTTGGTGGCCGGCTCAGTCCATAGAAGTTCATATATTTCACTGCGTGTGTATGATTCTCTTTCCATCAGCAACCCCCTTCACAATGTGAAGACAATTAAAGCAAATTGTAAGGATGGAATCTGGGGGTACTTTTGGGGGTACTTAGTGAAATTCGAACTCTTTTGACCTCTTCCAAGTGCCTGTATTTAGAGCAGAAAATAGCTTTTAGTTCGATCTCCGCCGACCCACCATTTTGAAGTATGTAACAGTCCAACGCCACCCACCAGGGTGGCGTTTTTCTTTACAAATAGTCACACTGATAGCCATCACATCAATTAAATTGGTAAC
>Ga0208507_1000486_pt1 | contig 25507 bp, 72 predicted proteins | sample CryBogCBH12Aug01_FD_184626 | JGI IMG/M metagenome (GOLD analysis project Ga0208507, IMG submission 184626) | Freshwater microbial communities from Crystal Bog, Wisconsin, USA - CBH12Aug09.1 (SPAdes) (version 2) | ecosystem: Environmental > Aquatic > Freshwater > Lake | place: Crystal Bog... | reverse complement strand
AAATGAAAAAGATGCAATACATTTTAAATTGGTGTGGGCATGACATGGGAAATTCAGGCAATACAATATGTTAATTCTTTATTATAAAAACGAAGTTGGTTGGGGTGAAGTAGACACAAAAGAAATTCGCAAATGGTCTTCTGTAAATCAAGCAACAGCTGATACATTTAAACTTTTAAAACAAATTGAATGGTGTAATGAAAATTCAACTGATTGGTGGTGTATTCGAAATTCAATGTTTTATTTTAAAAATAAACATGATTCCGTGTTATTTAAACTGGTGTGGGTATAAGGATATTAAATATGAATCTAAGAGAACTTCTAAACATTTTGTTTACAGATTTGAATATGGATTTGCCAATAGATAAAATGGCATTGGCTACTGAATTATATGTTATGCTATTATCAATTAGTTCAACAGTTCCTGTAAATTATTCATTACCATTGGCAAGAGGATTAATATTAGAATCTAATGATATTAGATTTTTATTTGATAGAATATCAGAAGAATACCAGCACTATGAATTTTATCTTGAAAAATTTAATGATGATGAAGCAGAAGCAATGTCACATATCGCTAATATGATATTGGATGAATTGGGTGTTTGATGAAAATAAGGAAACCATATGGGGATAATTATGGCTGCTATAAAAATTCGTGAAGGATTAAAACCTGGATACAAATATAATGTTAAAATTAAAAAAACCAAATTTTGGGAAGACGTTGATGATTATTGGTTTTTAAGTATATTGCTATCCACCCTATTCGTTGATATTAAAAAATGGATGGAAGAAAATAATATTGATTATTGTCATTCATCAGAACATTGGGATCAGGATAATATTATTTTTTGTTTTAAAAAGAAAGAAGATTCAACACTTTTTAAATTAACTTGGGGGTGAATATGCCAAATCTTTTAATAAAAGTTAAAGAACTTTGTGATTTATCGGAAGAACAACTTTATGATAATGATGACATCACTGAACCAGTTTTTGGTGATTGGATAATTTATTCATTACCTGGTGAAGATATGAAATTTTATGGTGATATTGTAAAATGGATATATGATAATATTGATGATTGTGAAAAAAATGTCAATTGGGTTCATATGTCATCTAGTCATGTTAAATTTAAAAAGAAAGAAGATGCGATGTTATTTAAACTGGTTTTTGGCGAACATATATTCTGGAGTTCGGATAATGTTTAATATATTTGATATGTTTACAGAATGGCATGAAGTTCTAATACAAAATAACAATCGTTTCAGTGAAGTTCATGACTGGTGTGAAAAGGAATTTGGAAAGAGTTCAACTAAATCATTATTTGGCGTATGGTATTCATCTTTACCTGATATCAATGGAACAAGATTTCATTTTAAGATTAAGGACGATGCAATGCAATTCAAATTAACTTGGGGTTGACATGATTTATGAAGATTTAACACAAGATAAAAACGCGGTATATGATTGTGCAATATTTTATGAAAAAGGGTCACTAGATGATATTCGCAAAAAATTAAATCATCATAAAGATATGTTAAAATGGATAGAAGAAAATTGCATGGATTCGGTATATGTTGATTATAAATTCTTCTTTACAAATAAGGAAGATGCGATGCGATTTAAATTAGTATGGTGTTAAAATGAAATATTATTCTTTTGAAAAAATTCTTGAATTTTATGAAGATTATTACAGCGTGTATGCTGAATTTGAGCATGAAGCATATGATTGGTGTAAAAAAAATATAGGTTTAAGAATGTTTGAACCGTATAAAAAACATACAACGTTCCCAACTTATTATATTTATATTGAAAATGGTAAATGGGATGTTTCAGCGGATGATACTTTTAACCCTCGATGGATTTTTAAAAATAAAGAGGATGCGGCATTATTTAAATTAACATGGAGTGGTCTATGATATTGCCTAGACAGTGCAAGATTGCACCTAAAATGGATGAACCATATTATGAAGTGAATACAGCCATTCCATATGGTAAATTCATTGATGCAGTTTATTGGTGTCTAGATAATGTTGAATATAATGATTGGTGTATGTTACAGGAAGATAAACAATATTATGCAAATAATAATGTTAAATGTGGTCATAGTTTTTTAATAGATGAACCTTGTATAGAAAAATTTTATTTTAAAGATAATAATGTCGCAATACAATTTAAATTAATGTGGGGATAATGGATATTCTAATTAAAGTTATACCAAATTCTTCAGCCAATAGCATCGAAGGTTTGGTTCAAGATGCTATTGGTCAATCTATGCTCAAAATAAAAGTAACATCACCTCCAGAAAATGGTAAAGCTAATGAAAATGTCTTGAAATTATTGGCTGAACAATGTAACATACCAAAGTCATCCATCACTATTGTAAGAGGCGAAACATCTAAAATAAAAACTATTAGTTGTAATGATGACATTTTAAAAATATTGGGATTTACTTAATGAATTTAGTGTTTAAATTGACTTGGGTTTAAAATGGCAAATCGTTATAATCATTATGATCTGGTTTGTATGGTTTATCTTTAGGTTTTTTACCATAGGGCTTTAAAGAATTACCAGGTAACCATTCCCAAGGTTTCTCCTCTTCATACTCATCATCGTCCATAAAATATTCAGCTTGCATAAGCCTATCATGCATTGCATAAAATGTTTCACCTGTCCACAATGGATCGATAATTACTAAAGATCCATCCGCTCGTTGCATAAAATTACCTTCATGAATATCATGTGAATCTTTAAAATCATGTTTCATCAGCAAATAAAAACCTTCTACCAGTGTTTTTAATTGTGGATACTTATAATATATTTCTTTTGCTTTCACTGCATATTCGTCACCACGATTTTTAAATTTTCTTTCTTCGGGGGCGATGGTGAAAACTGTTGCTGGAGTTTGATTAAACAATTTTGATGCTTCATTCTCAAGATGATATACAATCCATTTTAATAATTCTTTATCTTTTATGGTTTCTAATTTCTCTATTTTAATAACATAAACATATGGGTTTTTAACACTTCTTTTATAGAATGGAACAATCTTCTTTGGTTTTGATAAAAATTTAGGAAATGCTGAATGAGGAGTTTTAATAGCAAAACGAACAAATCTTAAATACGAATCATCACGTTCAAAGAATTTATAAACATAATTCCATTTAGCACTGCCCAAAATAGTAGAATATTTACCTTGGCCGACCCACTCAATTCCGCGATTCTCTAAATCTCGAATTACTTCACTTTTCGTAGCATCTTTATATTTTTTAACACCAAATAATTCATTCAAATTATCTTGAAACAATTCATGTAATTTCACTGTAAATCCTAATCAATCGTTGACATATTGTATTTATATGGAAATCAGATAAATAATTAAAATCCATTATTTAAAATTGGTGTTGTTATGCGTTCAACCACTATTTCAACAGTTCCATCGGAAGCCCAATTTGGTGATAAACATTTCCTTGAACTTTATAATAAATCGGCAGGTCATGCAATCAGGCTAATGGAAATATCCATCGCTGAAAGAAATATGTTCTGTGGCAGATTTAAAAATTGTGATCAAGAATTATTAATCAAAGATGGATTGCCAGTTGTATTAATTCATAAACCACATGAATTTGAAGAGAAAATAAATTGGATTGCTGAAAATATTCAAAATAAATGGTATATAAGTTCACTACTTATTAATGAATTTCATTTATTAATACGGCCACCTCCTAAAATGGAATGGATATATTATTTCTCAATTAAAAATGATGCAACATTATTTAAATTGACTTGGAGATAATAATGGATTTCCTTTTCTATAAAAACATCGATGACATTAAAAAAATGACAAAGTGGTTATATGATAATTTCCATCATGACTGGTCCACGTCGATAGTTCATCCGGAAGAAAGAAATCTTCACAAAGAAACTATAATACCAATGTCTTTTGGAAAAATGTCTGCGGAACATGCATTTAAAATTATTAATAACCATTCCCTCCACTATAGTTTCGCTAATAATTACATAAAAATAACTATAGAAAATGATGACCTTGCCGTTAAATTTAAAATGATCTGGAAATAATTTGCTTGACTATGCAGTCTGAAAAAATTATAATGACCATTAAATTTATAAAGTCAGAGGATATATTATGCTGGAGTTTTTTGTAATAACCAATAAAAATAATGATTACCATTGTGGTTGGGAAGGTGGTTTATTTTATGATGCAGTAAAATGGCATTCTGACATTAATAAAGCAAAACAATGGAAATCTATTGAAGGGGCATATTCGAATTATATATTGATGTACAATGTTCAACAGAGACAAAAAATGGTGGACACATCGCCATATCAAATTTTGAAGTATTCGAATAATTGTTTGGATGTTTTGCCTGTTGAAGAATATCCACATTATGGCTGCAAATATCCTGAAGTAAAAGTTATGACTGATAATCATACCATACTTAGCGTAGTATCAAAAGTTGAATCAGCATTTAAACATAATTCTTTGCCAATGTATGATTTTGATAATTTTTGTAACATTGCTGAAAATACTAAATCAATTAAAACAGTTGTGGCGGAAGCAAGAAAATTAGTTGCTTTTGCTTTTACACCATAGGATTAAATTATGACGAAAATTAAAAAAGATAGATTTGGTTTATACGTTACTTGTGGCGGATATATTGCAAGACCAACACCTTGTAGATGGGATAGACATTTCCCAACAGTGATGAACACATCCTTTAAAGAAGGTGATGAAGTTAAAGCACATCATACAGGCGGATCAACAAGGGCAACAATTAAATCTGAAACATTAAAAGAAACTTGGGCAACACAATCTATTATGAACTCAACCTATGTGAAATGTAAAAAGAATCTTTCACCGGAAGAATTTGATATTGTTCTTGAATATTATTCAGATTATACAAATCAACCAAATTATCATGATAGTTCATTTCTTGCGCAATCAGATTTGGTCAAACAGTTAGTGGAGAAAGCAAATGTTAGATGATTTTCAAATGAATTTAAAAGAAATGTTTCCATACGAAGTTATACTACCAAGTCCGGAAAGTAAACAAGCAGGATGGGAATTAAGAAGAAAATGCCAAAAAATGTTCGGCAAACCTTTAACAACTAAAGATTTTAGAGCAACCAATGCTGATGCTGTTTGGGATTGGATGTATGATTTTGATGGTATGCATTTCTATTTTGAATCAAGAGATAATGCCTTACAATTTAGGTTATCATTATGATATTAATACTTGTATCAACAATAGTTTTGTTTGCATACCTTACACATTCGGATAAAACTTTCACAAGAAAAATGAAATATGTTAGGAGTCGTAATGACACTAGAAGAAGGATATTAAAATGAATTATGAAGAAGAATGTATCTTACAAGATAAAATTTGGATCGCAGTTCATGATCTTGTGGACGAAATGTTAGAAGGCATTCCAGAACAATCAGATGAAGATATTAGAATGAGATTAACTGAACAATTTAGATTTTGGAGAAGGAATAATAAATGATTAGATTTCCACAGGTTTGCGAATTGCATTATCATGAAGTCCATGCATGGTCTGATGAATGTACTTGTCGTTTAACTAAAAATGAAAAAAAAGAAATTAAACTATCAAAAAAAGGATATAAAGGTTTAACTGTATCCTCTGTATCAAAATTTGAATTGGCTTCAATCAAATCTTTCATCAAAGAATGTAAGAATGATATCTTCATGTATAAAGAAGATTATCCTGATGATAATGATGTAACAAATTATTGTTATCAAATATGGTTTGAAAAAGAAAAAGACTTTAATCTTTTTAAACAACTATTGAAGTCTTTCCCTGAAAGAAAGCACAACATTCTTTTAAAAGTTGCCTATAAGGATATTAAGAAATATACTAAGCAAGGTAATACACTTATACTTGAGGGCAATGATAAACTTATTTTATCAACTAATGATGCTGATATGGCAACACTATTAAAATTACAATGGGCTTAAAATATGATATACTCACAATGCGAAATAGAAAAAAATAGCAATTATAAAGTTAAAATAATAGAGCATGAAACAACAAAAAAACAAAAAGAATTACATGATATCTGCCAAAAAGAAATAAGTCAGCTCGAAATTAAATTTGAAGATGATACTATTAATTTTTTGAAGATTGGACGTGAAAAGAAAATCGATACATGGGAATTTTTTGTTGTAGATATCAATAAAGTATTATTCTCATCTACATCAATTAATAATATAAAACGCAGCGATATCGTAAAAGAAATTCATGAATGGTGTGATTCATGCAAGAGTGATGTTTTTATTATTGAATATAATCCAGCAGAGAATGAAAAGGAGGATAGAACAGACACGGCTACCGGGTATAAATCCAGTAAAAATTCAGCGAATTTCTCTGTGCCTGAACCTGTTGATCAATATCCTGCTTCTGAATATATAAAAATATTCTTCGAAGATAAAAATGATGCGGTTAATTTCAAATTGACATGGGGATAATATGGTAGAATGTTATCACACAAATCAACAAGCATTAGATGTATTTAAATGGATGCATGAAAACTCTATTGAATTTACTACTTCTTGGGAAGTAGAACAAATGGTAAATTATGTTCTTGATCATCAATTAGATACTCGTTATAGTGAATTGATGGGGACTAGACAAATTATGTATAATTTATATTTTAAAAATGAACAAGATGAAATGTTATTTAAATTAACTTGGGGATAATATGAAATTTAATTCTTTATTATTAATGACTGATGAAGATTATGAAATACATGAGGCATTGAGATTAAAATATTATTATTTCAATCATCATAATGATCCAGATGCACCGTATTGGGGAGATGGTCCTAATGTTGGAACTGAAGATAATTATGAGGATGGCGATTATAATTCTTATTATGATACTTTATTGTCGCCCGAAGAACATGAATATATGGAAGATTGTATTTTAAAATCGGAAGGTTTCTTCAGTGCTATTGCAAAAAATGACTGGAAAAGAATTGCAGATGAACATAATATATCCCTGGACATTTTAAAGTGGCTTAATGAACGAAATCTGCCTTATATACACTATGTTCATCCAGTCTACTATAGGGAATACATATTTTTAAAAAATGAAGTAGATATCGCTCTTTTCTATGTTAAAACAATGAGACGTTTAGATACTTCTATTGTTAGGAATGTCACAGACAAATGGTGTAAAGTTTCTAGAGAAATCGATGGCGATTTTAATGTATTAGAATGGCTAAAAAATAACTGTAAGGGATTGTATATAGTTCATTCAAGACAACCGCTTGGGTTTGCCAATAACAAATATATTTTTGATATGTCGTTTGAATATAATACTGATGCTGTCCATTTAAAAATGGTACTGGAATAATGGATTATAAAATAACAAAAACAGACCATACTGAAATTATAAAATGGTGTCTTAAAAATGTTAATGGGAATTGGCGAACAAAATCAGTCAATTTAACATTTAATAAAGTATTTAATGGTGTAAAAGCATTAACCAATCTTACAAGGGATGAATGGAAATTGTTTAATAGTGACGAAAAAAAAATATTTTATCAAGGAAACGAATTAATAGGAATATATTCATTTTTTGATGTTAATGATGCAATGCTATTTAAATTAACCTGGTGTTAATATGCTGGATATAACAATAAAAAATTTGAACCATAATGAAGAAAGTGAAATTAGACAATGGTTATCATTAAATTGTAAACAAAAATATTATATAGGATCATCGTGGATCAACAGTGTTATTAGCCTTCGAATCGAATTTAAAGATGTTAATGATGCTGTGTTATTTAAACTGATTTGGAATTAAAAATGTACGCACCGACGAAAGATTTACAGTATAATTATTATTATGGCATATATGGTATTGATACTTGGCAGAAAAACTTTCAGGAAATGAACTGGACCATAGTATTACTTTATTATAGAAGTGATCAGGTCATCGCAAAAATAACCAGATGGTGTGATAAAAATTTTGGTGGTGATTGGCATACATATAATGGTTGCTATTTTGCTTTTAAAAACAATAATGATGCAGTTCAATTTAAATTAGTGTGGGGATAAAATGAGTATTTTTATGAATCTTGCTCAATGGTCTAGAGAATACCTAGAACATAGTTTAGAAATTGATAAAAACTATAAAAAACTGAGTGTTCAATTATTAGATGAAGGCTATGTTGAAATCGATAGTATCAATGATATTTCACAAAAAATTGAGTGGTTAGAAAATAATAAAATTTCTTATAAAATAATTCGCCGCGTTATTGAAAAAGATGCTGACAATATTGGTGTATATGATGTTGAAGTTGATCAAATATTCATTAACGAAAAAGATGCGGCATTATTTAAATTGGTATGGGGTTAATTATGAATTCTGGTTGTAGTTTATTGACCAAAACATTAATAATTAAAAATTTTAATAAAGAAACAATGAATTGGTCTATTGATAACATTGTACAATTAAAATATCCTATGGAAAATAGTGAAGAAATTTATAATTGGTGTGAAGACAATTGTAAACATAAATTTTTTTATATTGATCCGTATATTCATTTTAATATCGGATTGCTAGAGTCTCCATCATACGAATCATGGACTTTTGAAAATAGTGAAGACGCTATGCGATTTAAATTGGTATGGAGTTAAATTTATGACGATAGTTGAAATCCCTTTTTCTAAAATAAAAAATGATTATAACATAGTTGTTTTGGTCTCCAATAATCCATTTGAACCAAACAAAAAAATAAGATGGGTCACATCTGAACCACTACCAATGATTGCTTGGCTAAAAGAACATCATATAAATTGTTTGATAGAATATTCAAATCATTCAGAGGCTATAACATATAGTTTTGATGATGAAAAAGATGCATTGATGTTCAAACTTGTATGGTCATAATATGAATTACTATATTAGAATAACACCTGAAAGACTTTCAAAAGCAATGCATTGGCTTGATGATAATAATATATCATGGGAAATTGGTGATATTCCGCAATATCTGAGAGAATTTGGTTTCTATGGGACAGGTGAAGGTGAAGAACATAGGAATAAAAATAAATGGGTCGAATGGCAGAAAATGATTGATGAATCATATTCTCCTGGATATGGATTTTTTGATGAAATTGATCTTGGTGTATATTTTTGTTTTGTAATTGATGAAAATGATGCTATTCTATTTAAATTAACTTGGGGAGTTTAAATTTTGAAACAATATTGCATTCAACACACAGCATCCGGATTGTTTTTGACAAAAGGTAATAAATTATATCAACCATAAAAAATATTATTGTAAGGCTCAACAAATGATTGAACAAATATCAGTAAAAACAAATGGATACTTCGGTATTCTTGAAGAACCTGTTAATCATAAACAACATCCAAATCAACAAAAAGGTTTGGATATGTACATCAAGGTCGTCAATTTTGACACAGGAGAAATATGTTTTAAAAAATTGTATCAAAATACTATTGGTTTACATTTTAAACATTCTGGATCAGGAGTAGGATCACACTATCTTGATGATTTCACAATGAATGCAATATATGTACCATTCCAAATAATTATGGAAGACAAATGATTATTAAACAGGTATCTGAATTAGATTTTTATTTGGATTATTATGATCATGTTGATGTTTATTCTTTATCTTTATCAACAGTAAAAATAACAGTGAATAATGTTAATGACATTATGGATTGGGCAACAGAAAATGATATTTTAATTTATATAGAACGATATAGAAGAAATTATGAAGATACGTCATTGAATATTTCTTGTCTTGAAGACATTGGTGTGAAATTATGTTTCTTAGATAAAGCAGATGCAGCACTATTTAAACTGGTATGGATGTAAAATGATAGTTGAAATCAAAGGTGGTCAGACAAAACATACTGCTTGTATGAAATGGCTTATTGATAAAAATATTCAGTGGCGAACAATTGAACATGAAAATTTTGACACTATTATAGAAGCTAGTGAACAATATTGGAAGTCAGTACTAGAACATAAAGAATTGGGATTAGCAGAATCAATTGATACTATTGGTTTATATTCAATAGTGAATAAAGAAGATGCGATGCATTTTAAATTGGTATGCGGATAATGGAAATTAAATCAAATTATTTTTCATTAACACAAATTAGATCATATGGCGCAGAAAATGCACATGAATTTAGTATCATTATTACAAATTGGTGTGAAGAAAATAATATACAATATAAAAATTTTATATATGGCGCTCATTATTATTCAATTGAAGAGGAAATTCATGTATCTTTAGAAATCTTCAATAAAGAAGATGCTATGAAATTTAAATTGGTATGGGGCTAATGGAAATTAAATCAAACACATCATTATGTATTAAAAAATTTGGACAAGCATATGATCTTTCAGAATATGTATGGGGAAAAATAGGTGATCGTTGTAAAGCCGAAGGAAATTCAATATTAAATAAAAATTTAACTTGGTTGATCGATAATAATGTAAATTTTTATATCAAATATACTTTCAGTAGAGAATATAATATGTGGCAGGATGAGGATGGTGATATGCTATTATTTCTCTATAATATTGTAATACCAGATGATAAAGATGCTATGTATTTCAAATTATCACGAGGATAAAATATGACTTATGTTTATAATAGTAAAAATAAATTCCCACATCAGATATTAATCGATGTTCCACCAAGAGCTATTAGTAATTCGCCATATCTATATGATGATACAAAAACAAATAAAGAATTAACAAAATGGTGTACAGATAATATTGGACCATATATGAAAGAATGGAGAACAGCAACAATATATTGTTCAGCAAGACATTCGTTTTATCGTAATGAAGAAATTGTTATTAGAGAAAGATCATATTATTATGATGGTAGAGGGCCACTAGAAAAAATCATTAAAGAATTTTCTTTTAAGGATAAAGAATCAGCAATGAAATTTAAATTAATGTGGGGATAAAATGATTTCTGAATGGAACAGTGGTTATCATATATGCGTATCTGATCAAACTCGGTGTCAGATGGGTAGATACCACTACAATAATACATATTGGAATACTATCTCTGAATGGTGTATAGATAATTTGGGATATGTGCCTCAATGCGACAACCTATCTGGGTGGGATAGTTATTATTATTTTTCAACTGTAGAGGACACTTTACTATTTAAATTAACATGGGGATAATATGACTGATATGATATCATTTTACAATTCACAATTATTTTTACAAATATGTGAAAAATTCAAATATGAGATTAAAATTATAAATTCAGATAGTGGTTGTACAGCAAAAGTCAAATGGTGCAAGGAGCAATTTGGTCCAAATTTCTTGGAAAGAAATTATCATCAACATGAAAGACAAATTAGAATACTGAATATTAATAAAAACGCAACTTGGGAATACAATAAAGCAATTGCCACATGGTATTTTGAGAACAAAGAGGATGCTATGCGATTTAAATTAGTGTGGGGATAATTTCATCTTGACTTTATACTGGTATATGAAGACTTCAACATAGCAATTAGAGGAACAATGACAAAAAAACTTAATAGGAATTATTATTCCAAACATTTCAAATTGATACTGGATGCTGCTAAAAAAGAAACCCTAAAAGGTAAAGAACTTGATAGGAGAAATGAGCAGTATATAAATCTTTCTAAAACATACGGTGCATTTGTGCGAAAAAATCTTACATATACAGTTAAACCAGCAGTTGGTGACAGTTGGGGCGATTTTTCTAAAGATTTTTTTGGCAGATTTAGACAACCTGTCATAAGATGGCTTGAAATAAATTGTAAAGGCATGTGGGGAACACACAATTATTGTTTTAATTTTGAATTAGAGTCAGATGCACTTTTATTTAAATTGTACTGGATATAATTATGATAATTGTTGAAATAACTTTAGTTGATAGTGATACATTTCTTTATTCATATGCAATGGATAAACCATCAGCAAAATTAAAATGGCTTAAAGAAAATGGGTATAAGGCACAGTTAAGCACGACTCGAAGAGTATCAAATAACAAATGGGTAGAAACATGGTTATTTTGGGATTCTGTTGCTGCACTACAATTTAAATTAACCTGGGGATAAAATGTTCAAATATAAAATATACTAATCTACTAGACAGTAAAATGAATGAAATTCAAAGCAGGTTAGAAAAAGAAAGAAAGAAAGAATTATGATGGATTGACATCGTTATTTTATTGGTGTATATTGTTTGATTGAATTTCGTGAAGGGATAAAATGAATCAAGAACAACTTTCGGCATTGGATGCAATCTTTCAGGATGACCAGCCCTTATTAATTACTGGTCACGGAGGAACAGGAAAAACATACACAGCAGTTGAAGCAATTAAAAAAGCGGTGAGTCAAAATAAATCAGTACTGGTTTTGTGTCCCACCCATCAGGCTAAAGAACAGTTTTTTCAAAATGTTCCAATTAACATTCAACAAAAAATTACCATAAAAACCAGCGCATCATTTCTAATGCAATATCCAATTAGAATGCCAACTGGAGAATTGTTTTTTCAATTGGGTGGCGCATATTCAGCAGAATATGATTTCATTTTTGTTGATGAAACATCTATGATTTCTGAACATGATATGATTAATTTAGCAAGCCTCGATTCTAAAGTTGTGTTCTTTGCTGACTATGAACAGTTGCGTCCAGTAATGAAAAAACAAGGAACATTCTGGCAAACATTAAAAACTATTGAATTGACACAACAACATAGAAATGCAGGGGCAATTTTACGCTTGGCGTCATCTGCTAGACATGGAATTATTTTTCCTGATCAAGATAGTGATTGTGGAAGCATTCGTGTTTTAGATTCCGAAGCTGAATTGTTCAAAACATTCACTAAACGTATTAAAAAATCCACCGAACCCTATAATATATCATACCTGGCATATCGTAATTCAGTTGTCAATCAACGAAGTGCTGATGTTCATAAAATGTTGCATGGTATTCGTCCATTTGTTAAACATCAATATGTGAGATTAGGGCAAAGTTGCGTAGCAGGAAACAATGGATCAATTGTAAGGATTGACAAATCCAGAAAGATTGAAGTTGAATTTGATCATAGAACATTTGATTTGTATAGATGCGAAATTACAAATATTAATAATGGTTTTCATGATACTGTTCAATTTATGGATTTAAAAACACAAAATGAATTTGAAAGTATCAGACTTGATTTAATTGGTGAATCACATATTGCATTTAAAATGAAAGATTTTGATTATCTTGATAGGTTACAGTCAAGATTAAGAAAATTAGAAAAAATTGGTTGTAAATCATCGAGTCCATATGTTCAGACAGTACATAAAGCTCAAGGACGAACAATCCCCGAAGTATTTGTGAATACACTTGACATTAAGGCTGGAAACGATAGGAAACGGTTATTATACGTTTCATACAGCAGAGCAAAAAATTCTTTAACAACTATTAGAGTATAATATGTTATTATCATTTGAAGATGATGCAGATGGAAAAGGAAAGAAACAATTTGACAATTTTATGTCTGAATCGTTTCCTATTATTATAGAACTTGATAATGATTCTTTAGAATATATTGAATCAGCTGCTGATTGGTGTGCCAAAATGTATGGATATAATTTTTTTGGTGATAGTGATATTAATAGTAAAGATGTCGACAGATATGAAATGCAAAATGAATTTGCTACTTGGGATTATTACTGTACTAATTTCTATTTTAAGAATAGTAAGGATGCAGCAATGTTTAAATTGGTTTTTGCATGAAATTAGACGATCATACAATAATATTTACAAGACCCGATAATTATGATATTGAATTGAATTTCGTTGTCGGGGAATTGAATTACAAATTAATATGTGAATGGCGAGATTGGCTTATTGATAATTTTGGTAATGAAGAAATATGGACAAGAGTATTTGATCAAACATTGATGCTAACAGCACTGAATGTTTTTAATTCATATAAATTGACAACAACTTCATTTTTAAGAAATGAAACAACATTCTCAAATTGTAAAGTGATTTTTTATTTTGCTAATGATATGGATGCGATGAGATTTAAATTGGTGTGGGGATAATACATGATTAAACAATTACCAAACAAATTAATGAACCTTAGTTATGTTAATGATCATCCTGAATATGAAGAAATTTATACTTGTGAAAGATTCAGTAATGACTTCAAAGATGGCATAGCAATATATTTAAGTTTAGAAAAACAATATGAATATTTCATGTGGTGTGTCTATAATTGTAAAGGTAAATTTTATGCTTATTCAGAATGGATGACAGGTGCACCGACTGAAATGTGTGAATTTTTTGTATTTGAATATTATGACGAAGCTATGTTATTTAGATTGACATTTGGCGGGGAAACATTTGAAAGTTTTATGTCTAAACAGGTGAAAGAATAAATGGAAACTGTTTATTTAACTAATTGGTATAATAATTTTGAATCAGCGATAGTTACTCATTCTGATTCATTTGAAGGTCCATTTAGTTATTTAGATTGGCATTTTGACGAAATCCCATTACATTATGTTTGGTTAAAAGAACATAATATAAATTATAAATCACATTTTACTAATTTAACTGGTGAGTCCGAAGGCGAATGTGTTTACCTAATAGAATTTGAGAACAAAGAAGATGCTATATTATTTAAATTGAGGTGGTCATGATATTTGATAAAATACAAAGGGTTGAACTATGAATTCTAGTAAAATAACATCTGTAACCTTTCAAAATGAACGTGAAACAGATGAAAAATTAATTGTTCGTTCAACAAATTGGGGCGAACCATATGAAGAAGGTGTTTCTTTTGATTTGACCACTGGATATGAAAGCGTTTGTGTTTCATTAACAAAACATGAAACACGAAAATTATATGAGTTGCTTGGAAATTTGTTAAAGAATATGAGATAATAACATGGCAAGACTACGAGCAATGAATACTTTAATTCTATTCAATATGATTCCAATCAATCATATTATATATGGTTAGTAGAATAATGTCTGAAGATCAATGTTGGAATGGAAGTTATTCACAGTTTGCAGCCGAAGCAGAAAATTGGTATGCTGTACCAGCAACTTTTGTGGATAATTATATGTGGTGTAGAGATAACATTGATGATAAATGGGGATATTTCTGCAGCGGTGATACTCCATCTGCATTTTATTTTAAAAATAAAGATGATGCTATACGTTTCAAATTAATAAGGACTTGAATTTTATGTCAATGGACGAAGTAAAAAAATTGATGGACTCAGCAAAAAGAATGATGGATCATGCAACAGCTAGTCAAGAAATTAAGAAACAAAAAATTGAAGAATTGAAAGAGAAAGGATGGATTAGTGTATATGCGAATTATTCTATTGACCGTTCTATAGATAATGAATATGATATAACCATCGATGGTAAATTAAGAAACGAATGGGAAGTTTGGCTATATCATTATTTTGATGGTGATGAATCAAAATATTTTGCAGGGTTTTATGATGAAAATAAACGATTTGAAAGAATCGAAGTGTTTTTTGAAAATAAAGATGATGCTACGCAATTTAAATTGGTATGGGGTTGAATGGAATATGGAATATTTTATAGGTCTAATTGGCGTTGAAGAAATTGAAGGCGAATGTAATGAATATATTCTTGATTTATCAGATGATTTATGGGAAGGATTAGCACATTGCAAAAAGTACAATCAATTTCCTTGGGATATAGTTGAATGGTTATTAGGAAGTGGTATACAATTTAGTCTTAAAGCATATACAATATATGACGACAATAAAAGTTATGATTTTAAATTTTTTCTTAATTTTTGTATAGGTATACCTGCTAGTCCACAGGATTATATAGCTTGGTTTGTTAATATACCAAATGATACAGATGCAATGAGATATAAATTAATGTTTCCGCCAAGCGATGTAAGAAATTGGTTATGTAATGCGTTTTGATTGGAGATAATTATGATATTTCGTTTTAATGGAAATTTATCTGGTCCAAATATATATGACGATGAATGTTCAGAATATGATATGATTGATACGTTTTGGGATTCATTCGACTGGTGGTATTTAATTAAAAAAGATCATCCTGGTTCTACAACTACAGATAGATTTGAATGGTTACTGGCAAATATGCATTTCACCATGATATTTGTTAATTGTGCAGACAAAAATAAATTTCCTGAATTGCCTTGGGACGTCAATGTTGAAAGCTCATGGATATTTGATGGTGTCAACAGAAATTATCATCAAATGTTTATCAACATTCCAGATAATGCTGATGCTATGCGTTTCAAATTAATATGGGGAAATGATATTGAATACAAATAGTATGAAAATATGTAAAAGTAATTTAATTTTGTCATATCTTGATGACAGTATATCAAATGTATCAAGCGATGTAGTTTCTATATTTTATACTGGTAATTTTAGAAAAAATAATTATGCAGTAAAAATACGAGAATGGTTGGAAATTAATAATATAAAATACACAATTGGTTTTGATGTTTCTGGTCATCCAAGAAATAATGATTTTATTGGACGTACATTTTATGATATAGAATACTATATTCGTATTAGCAGAGAAGATTACATATTATATAAATTAACTTGGGGATAAAAAATGGATTGTAAATATTTTGTAAACATATATGTGCCTTTACTAGATGTTGGTTGGAATTTTACTGAACAATATAAATGGTTTAAGAAAAATAAAATAAAAAAATACAGATATTCGTGGACAAATGACACAAAAGATGATAGATCAAGAAGAGTATTGTTCAGATTTGAAAATAAGAATGATGCTGCTTTATTCAAATTAACATGGGGATGAAAATGATTCCGAGATCAAGTTTTGATAAAAATATAACGTCAGAAGATTTGCGAAGAAATACTACAAAATTAATAGTAACTTTGTTGATTATGGCTGTAATAGGATTTGCCTTTACATATAATCGTCAACATGAAGATGCTGAAAAATATTGTTCATCTAAATCGATGACTGTTGATCGTTTAGGCAAAGAATTTGTATGTGTATCATCGGCAGGGCAGGTATTTAAAATCAAGGATTAGTGATGTTTGAAAGATTTAAACAGTATTTACATAATCGTAAGGTAAAAAAAGCTCATGAAAAAGAACTGATGATGTTCGATGATAGTAGTCATTTACTTGTATATCCAGCACTTTCTATATGGGTTAATATAATGATTGGCGACTGCGAAATTGTTCATGCTACCAGATATTATATTTACATAATTTTTAATCATGAACTTTATAGATTCTGGAACGCCAACAAATATCATTCTTGGTTGTGTAGATGTCATAAATTAAATATATCAACATTGACTTGGTCTGATTGGTTTGATCATGAAGGATTTGATAAAGAAACAAAATACAAAATGCACAAAAAATTAAATGAGTTTACTTTACGGTCGTCTTTCATTTCGTTACCAATCGACTGGCATGACATAAGTGATATTCCTGAAATTATTCTGGAAAGAATTGGGTATAATAAAAAACCTGCAAATACCGAAATATCTTTAGTATCCACTGTAATAGAATCACCAAAAGAATATTCAAGAATCCTAGATTTATCAGAATAATCGGCTTTACAATATACTAATAGATTGCGGTTCGGTGTACTGGAAAAAAGTTAAAATGGAAGTGAAGAACCATTTCTTGCGATAATTATAAGCATACAAGTCACGATTGTCCCATTCAATTACAAATAGATTAAATTTGGGCATGAATAAAAATAAAAGCCAGTAGACCCAATTGATATGGGATTGACACCTGAAGAAGCAATTAAATATGCAGCAGATCGTGATCCATATACTGACACCAATGTTTTTACAATGCGATTTAATATTTGACAACAAAACATAATCCTCCTATAATAATATTTTAACATTAGGAGGATTATTATGTTGTAGATATTTGATTACGCTTCATTACATCACGCACAGAAAAGAATAGATTATAGTCACTATTTTAAAAAAGGAAAATACCTCAGTGGTATTAGTATATCCTTTAATTTCTATATAAGAATCAGAAACCCATACATTTTACGAACATTACAAAAATGTAGAGATTGGTATGGTCTTAAATTTCACTCGAAAATTAAATTAATAAATGGTTTTGATGAAGGTAAACATCGATCACCAATTATTACTGAAATTCATAACACAATTCCATCAAAATTAAACACATATAAAATTTTTAGAAAATATGGATGGTCTGCTGTCAAAATGCCATATTGGGTTGACAATAGTGATAATCTTGTGGAACTTCGAAATGTATGTGGAAAAATAGCCAGAAAGAAATGTTGGTTCTTTAGTAATTTTAATGGGGATAATACAACCAAAGAACGTCCTAGATATATTTTATTTCGATATAAAAAACATGCAGAAGAATTTATGAATATATGGGCAGAGATTCATCAAGAACAATATAATTTAAGATTCACTGGCTATAAAGAAGGTAGTGAAGAAGGTATGAAAATTGCACTGGAAGACAGGTGGAAATCGTTATATCAAATTTCTTTTAGGCAAAAATCAGACTGGAATCCACGTTCAGAACATTCAATATGCATGATGAATAATTGGCTTAAAGAAAATAACATTAGTGATTATTTCCTTGATGTCAAGACAAAGATATGGTATTTTAAAAATAATGGGGATTTGATTCAATTCAAATTGGTGTGGGGATGATGGTGTTTAGAAAAATAGGATTATGGATAATAAGGATATTGTTTGAAACGATTTCGGTTTCAGCGGTAGTCTTGCTATTGTTTCTCCCAATAGGTTTATTTTTTGGATATACACTAAAAAATCTAGCAATTGTTTTCTCAGCATTATTTGTCACATTTTTTTATATATATCTATATGAAAAATTTAATATGGATGAAAAAATAACCTGTTTTAGATTATGGTGCCTTAGAAAATTTATGACAGAAATTAAACCCAACGCAGAACATTTTCATAACGATATAGAAGATTGGTTGGATGAAAAGAAATATCTTTATTTTAAAGATGGTGCTAAATTTTTTCTTTTTAAAAAACGCGCAATAGAATTTAAATTGGTATGGGGATGATGTAAAAAACCAATATGGAGATACGCTTTTGCGCAAATGACATTTAATAACAAAAAACTGGATTTTTTGAGATATTTGCGATATTATCTTCATAAAATTAAAATTTGTACATGTAAAACGGAGAAACCTGTTGGAAAATATCAGAGAAATATGATTTCAATGAAATTTTCCCAGGATTGGAATTTTCTTTTGATGATTTTATAGTGGATGAATAATATGGAATATTTAAAAAATATAAAAGACTATTGTGATGGCATTGACGATATGGTCAAAACTCTTATAATTTTCTTTTCAACAGATTTAATTTTGGGTATAAGTCTATTAACAAATTCTTATCTGTTAATTTCTATACTTATTGTTGTATTCTTAATTTATAAAGGATATAAAAAATGGCAAGAATTAACATAAATTGTCAACATATTGATAACTATGATGGTTGTCGTATTCATAAGCCAAAAGGCATACTTGATATGTTTTTGACAAAAATATTATCAAAAGGTAGACCAACTTGTATACTCACAAAAAAAATGCCACAGCGTGATGGTGAATGGATATGTGAAGATCAGTTACAATATCGCAGACCAACAGGTGGATACGGATATTGAATAGTCAAGAATGGTTAGAATGTCATGTTGAACCTGTTATGAAAAAAGCAATGTCTCGTTTTATTAAAAAACAAGGAATTGAAAATTATGAATTTGTATATATTGAGTATAATTTTTTTGTGAATAATGTTCAGGAATGGTTAGATGAACATTGTACTGAATATTTTAAAATAAATGTAGAATGGTTTGCATTTAAGAATAAAGAAGATGCAATGTTACTTAAATTAACATGGGGATAAAAATGGAGAATGATGAAGAAATTACTGAGGACTCAAGGGAAATATTGCAATTTTTCATCGAGCATTCACAGGTTCCTTGTCATTTTTCAAATAACGATGAAAATTTAAATGTCGTGAAGGATAATTTAAAAAGGAAATTTCCTTACCACTGCGAAATCGATGTTTATACCAAACATGTTAAATGGTGCGAAGAACATTTTGGCGGGGCATTATATTCGTATAATGAAACAATGGATGATGTTATAGAAAATAACAATTCGTTTAAAATAATTAATAAAGATGCAGTATGGGATTTTTGGGGCAATATGTTGATGTTCAAAAATAAATCAGATGCGACTTTATTTAAATTGACTTGGTGTTAGGAAAGAGGAACTGAACTATGAAAGAACATATTTTATTGAGAATACGAAATGTTATTAACAGCAACATGTCACAAGAAACTAAAATTAGATTGATTCAAGAAATTTGTTTTGAAATTGAATCACACGCTTTTAAAGAAGGTGCAATATATGGACGCGACAACGGTTTTGATGAAAAAATTTGGATAGATTAAATGATTTCCAAAGAAGTTAAACATAAACGATTATGTCCTAGAGAATGGACCTATGATGGTGTTGAATATGATATAAATGATTTTTTTGATGTGGAAATTCGCGCATATATATTTGACAAATATTTAAATAGAAAAAATTCATCAAGACAACTTGAAGACGATGTTCGTAAGTATATTAGGGAAGTATTAATACCAAAATCAACAATTAAAAAATGGTTGGATGATAATAACGTATCACCACAAACATATCAAATTGGTATTCCTATCTGGTTCTTTTGTGCTTTATAAAAGAAAAACAAGTATAAGAATAAATTTTAAGAATAAGAAGGATGCAGCATTATTCAAATTAACTTGGAGTTAGTTAATGTATATTGTTAATATTCCTGCTATTAAATTTTGTTATCCACAATATGTTTGTTCGAATAGAGAAACTGTTGAAGTTTATCTTAATAAAAATGAATTATTTGTAGAAATGTGGAATTGGTGCAATATAAACAATTTTGAAGGTATGAAATAAATTACACTGATTATATTAGTGGTTATATTAAATTCAATTCAGTTGATTTCTATTTTCGAAATAAAGAAGTTGCTGTTCATTTTAAATTATTATGGAGTTAATTATGGAAAATTTTAAAACATTTATTAAAACAAGAACAATATCACAATTGGTTGCATTAGCATTCTTAATAACATTAATAGGTTGTCTAATATATGTTGGGGAATATATTACTGTGGCATCAACTATTTTTGGTGCAATCATAGGATTTTTTTGGGATGATATCTATTCTTATATCAAACGATTGATGGGGATATGATATGGATTTATTGACAATGGCAACTGTTTTTACAGTATTAGAAAAATCAGATTCTTCTAGGGAAGAAATTACTGTAGAACGAAGAACAGGTCGTGATGGTGTTCATAGATGGGCTGTTTGTTGTGGTGGGAATGTTCTCAATAAGAATGATTTGTGCTGGGATTATGAATCATTGCCATCTAATAGATCAGATGAATTTATTAAAAATACACGTTGGGATAATTTGGATGTTGCTATGTATGCAGCAGTGAATGAAGCAAATCAATATAAAGAATTGGGTCATTTTGCATATTGGGATATGAAGGTTGGTGGTCATGTTTAATATTAAAAATTTATTTAAAAAATCAAAATGGTCTGTAAGATATTATGTTGAAAGACATATTCATTGGCAAGATAGAGATATTAAAGAAACTATTACATTCTTTTTGAAAACTGATCAATTTGGCAATAGAAAATATGATCATCAATCATATGGATTTTGTGAAACATTTGATGCACATAAGAGTTATGAAGCAGAAATGATTTTATGGAAAGAAGTTGGTATTCTTCCAAAGGGTGCAAAAGATGTTATTGTTGAGAAATTGACCAATGCTTAATTTTACTATTAAGACAGATTATGGCGTAAATCCTCATAAAATACTGTGTGATATGGTTGAATGGGGCGAATGTTTAAATCAGAAAGAACATTGGCAAAAATTTATTAAAGAAAAAATATTAGAACGTCACGCAGATATGTTTTCTAGTAATATACATAGATGTTATATTATGGATTTTTCTGTTGATATTAGTGATCCGACTGATCAAACTTTGATAAAATTGACATGGGCGAATTGATATGATATTAAAGCAAAAATTTGATAAGGATGATTGTGAACCACTGGAGATAATAAAGAAATTATTTCCATATCGTGTTGAATTTAATCATCTTATTTCTTTTAAAGTTAAAAATTGGTGTACAAAGAATTATGGTGAATCGCTATATTCACTGGAAGAAACTGATGATGAAAATTTTATTTTATCTAATGAAAATGCAGTATGGGATTATTGGTCCACCGGAATGTATTTTAAGAATAAAGAAGATGCTATGTTATTTAAATTGATTTGGGCGAATTAATTGATGCGATTTAATGGGGATGATCACGAATTATTTTGTATTATTACAGAGAAATTCCCACATCGTATTTTATTTACGTTTGGTGATGAAGCTCACACTCTAGAAATTAAAAAATGGTGCGCAGATACTTTTGGTCAAGCATATACCAAAACTGTGAATGAAAAAATTTATAGTTTTCATTTCATTGCCGATTATAATGCTTCATGGGATTATTGGGGCGATTATCTTTATTTTAAAAACAGTGATGATATGCTGTTATTTAAATTGACATGGGGTTAAAATGATTTTTGATGAATGGTATGATGGGACTGTGCGACAAATTTTGATAGAAGAATTTACAATTTTGATCGAACGAACTAGTCATTTAAACAATCAGAACATAATAGATGCATTCGACAACATCAAGCAATCCACTATTAAAGAATTGGTTAAAACAACTACATATTATCGTTTATTTGTTGATGATATTCGTTTAAATTATTTACCAGAAGAATTATATGATTATATTTTTATAATTCACAATGATTCTTTGGCTGAATATGGAAAAATTACTAATATACAGGAAGATATATTAATTTGGTTTAAAGAACATAATATACATTATAAATCGGTATATTTCGAAGCAATGGAAGGATGGTGTTCACATTCTTTCGCTTTTAATAATAGAACCGATGCAATGAAATTCAAATTGACTTGGGGATAATATGATAGAAAAAATGTATTTTACAATGACAGCATGGGACAAATATATTATAGAAAACAATTATCATAAAGTTTATTTAACATTTGATAATATAAAACAGCCCTATGAAGAAGATGATAAAAACAGAATCAGATGGTGTAATGAAAATTTAAAAGATCATGCAATATATGCTGGACGATTTTTATATGCGTTCAAAAACAAAGATGATGCAGTATTTTTTAAATTGACTTGGGGATAATATTGATGGGCGGTAAATGGACTGGTGGGTCAGTTGATGAATTTGCAGAACATGCACCAGAATATATCAAAATGGCATGGAAAAAAATACCAGAATTAAAACTAGAATTAGAAAATTTTACCACTGTTGTTTATTTAGATACAAACAAAACCAACAAAAATGTTTTTGGTAGATTTGATTGGCTTACTAAAAATATCGGTGAAAATAAAATTGATTGGAGATATTTAGCTGGTGGTTTTTGGTTGTTCAAGAAAGGCGATGATGCCACATTATTTAAATTGACTTGGGGATAATATGGATATTCTTTTTCCGATCGAAAGCTGGTATAATTTTTGTGAAAATTATTTTGATTATAATGTTCGTATACCAGGAATAAGCATTTATGGCCCATATGAAGAAATGCTGGATTGGATACTAAACAGAATGGGTGAAGCCATTATCACAAATGATGATAATGAAATTATAAGTGATGGTCTATGGGCATATACTGGTGAATATTTCTTTTTTAAAAATAAAGATGATGCAACACTATTTAAATTAACATGGAAATGAAAATGGAACATATATTAACGTCAGAACACAGAAAATTTCTGAAGGACACTTTTAAACATCAAATTTTAATTAAAGATGATATACGCCCATTGTTATTATGGTTAAGAAAAACCTTTAAACATAGTTTATATGGTCATAGCAAAATAATTAAACAAGATAATAAATCATGGTGGAAATCATATTATAAATTAAACAATTTAAATAACGTATGGGATTACAGCGAAAATAATATATTCTTTAAGAATAAAGAAGATATGACTTTATTTAAATTAACGTGGGATGGAACTGTTATAGAAAAACCAGATATTCCTCTGGTAATACTTAATAAAAATTTAAGTAATTTTTATCAGCATTCATTTCAGAAAGTAAGAACTTTTCAAGGTGGAGTATCTTTTAATTTGAAAGATAGCAAATATTTTAATACAATAAATCAATGGTGTAAAAATAATTTCAAACATGAATATGTTATAATTGAAAATGTTGGTTATATGCATACAGATAAAAGAAAATATATGAAAACTATCTATGAACTATTTTGTAATTGCTATGATAAAGAATTATTTAATACAGTGTGGGAATAATGGAATTAGTATGTGATAAATGTCAACGCAAATATGGTATTAAGGATAGTGTATGGTTTAATCACACAAAAGCCAAGTGCATATGCGGCGAAACTATAAACCTTATTGATAAGGAACCTATGGCTCATTTATGGGGTAATATTTTTAGTCATTCTAAAAAATTTCATTTACCGAAACGATATGAAAATGATGAAAGGGTTCAATATAAATTTGATGAATGGGGTCATCAAATAGAATGGCATATATCAGAACAAGATGATGACTTGAATAATGGAACTATAAGTGGTGCTGAAAAATGGTTAAAAGAAAATAATATAAATTATTGTTTTGTTCGGCATGAAACTTGTATTCAACATGTTATGTTTGAAACTGAAGATTTTCATGATGAATATGAGATTACAGGTCACACATTATATTTTGAGAAGCCTAGTGATTTGGTTTATTTTAAATTAGCATGGAGATAATCTAATGGATACTTTATTAGCAACTTATGAAACATATTTTAATGATGAAGTTATTTGTACTCCAATACAAATACAGTTTCATGATTATAAAAACAATATCCATCAATTACCTGCTGGTGTTTTCATAAAATTTGGTAAACTTAACGAAATTTTTGTTAAGAATGACCAGAAATATGCGCCATTTAAAATTGTGGAAAATGGTAGTGAATGTTATACGCCCTTAATTAATATAAAGACTTTAATACCAAATCAGGATGGAAAACCTGCCCCTGCTATCGCTCCACAATATCTTGGTTTAGCTGGATTTTCTGGTAATATTGATATGTTTATCAATAAAGTAAAAGAAAAAATAACTGAAAGACAAAAATTGAGAAGTGTTGATAAAAAATTTCTTATTGATTTAGTTGATGCTGTATATAAATCACAACCAATAACTAATACTTCAACTAGCATAAATGAGAAAGTAATAACAAAAGATTTTGGTGAGATTT
>Ga0208507_1000485_pt1 | contig 25526 bp, 25 predicted proteins | sample CryBogCBH12Aug01_FD_184626 | JGI IMG/M metagenome (GOLD analysis project Ga0208507, IMG submission 184626) | Freshwater microbial communities from Crystal Bog, Wisconsin, USA - CBH12Aug09.1 (SPAdes) (version 2) | ecosystem: Environmental > Aquatic > Freshwater > Lake | place: Crystal Bog... | reverse complement strand
TCACCAGCCCTGAAACCATCACCGCCGTCCGCACCCGTTGCCGTGTTCCCGCCGGGCCGTATTTTTTAGCGCTGTCCGCGCACGACCGGCACAAAAATTTTCCGCATCTCATCCACTGCTTCGGCGCGCTTATCGAGGCGGGCGAACTGCTGGATACCAGCCTGGTCATCGTTGGTCCCCATCCCGAAAGAAATCCCGAAGTGGCCGGGGCGCTCGCCAAATATCCCCGCGCCCGATCCCGCATCATCATCGCCGGCTTTGTGCCGGACGAAAACCTCGCCGCGCTTTACAGCGGGGCGACGGCGTTTTTATTTCCCTCGCTGATGGAGGGTTTCGGCATTCCGCCGCTGGAGGCGATGCAATGTGGCACGCCGGTCATCGCTTCAAACATCACCTCCATCCCCGAGGTGGTCGGCGACGCCGGCATTCTTTTGCCGCCCACGGACCGGGACGCTTGGTGCCAGGCGATGCTCCAAGTTTCGCGGCGGGAAAGTTTGCGTGCGGAACTCCGGCAAAAATCGTTGGCGCGTTGCCGGCTGTTTTCCTGGCCGCGTTTCATCGGGGAAACCCTGCGCGGCTATCGAAAAAGCCTGGAAATGAAATAGTGCGGCACCATGAAAATCCTCGTCGTTACCAATCTCTATCCGCCGCATCACATCGGCGGCTATGAACTGGGTTGCCGCGATGTTGTCGAAAAACTCCGCGCGCGCGGCCATGCGGTGCGGGTATTAACCAGCGCGTTTCGCCACGATGACCGGCCCCTGGTGGAAATGGACGTGGAGCGCAGTTTGCAATTTGCCGCTGCCGGCCCCTCGCCCGACCAGCGCGCTGGGTGCGGCAAACTGGCAAACGCGATGCGACGATTTTCCCCGGACGTGGTTTACTTCTGGAATCAGTCCGGCTTGTGTCGCTGGCTGCCGGTCGCCGCGCGCTGGCGCGGCTGCTGCGCGGTGTTTTTTTTGTCGGACACCAATTTTGTCTCGTGGCGCGTGGGCGCGTTTCTGGCGCGATTTGCTGGAAAAAAACACGATCCCCTCACCCCGGCCCACTCCCCATCCGATGGGGAGAGGGTGGCCGGCCGGCCGGGTGAGGGGCATGGCCTGGTTTCAAAGCTGGTTCAGTTTTTGTTTGGCAAAACCTTTCTCGTGCGTGGCTGGCCGGTCATCCAAAATCAGCCCTGCCATTTTGCCAGCGAATTTTTGCGGGATCTGGCGCAAAAAAATGGCATGCGTATTGCAGAAAAAAATTCCCTCGTCGCGCATTGGGGAATTGATTTGCCGCCGTTCGCCGTCGCGACGCGCGAACGCTGGCCGGCGCGGCGGTTGCTTTACGTCGGGCAGATGATTCCGCAAAAAGGCGTTCATACGGCCATCGCCGCATTCGCGATGCTGGCGCAGGAAACCGGTTTTGAAACGCTCACGTTCACGCTGGCTGGCGGCGGAATGCATCCCGAATACGAAAAAAAACTGCGCGCCTTGCCGGCGGAGCTCGGCGTCGCTGGTCGCGTGCAATTTCTCGGCCGGGTGCCGCGCGCGGAACTGCCGCGGGTTTATGCGGAACACGACGTGCTGGTTTTCCCGTCGGAATGGGATGAACCGTTTGCCATCACGCCGCTGGAAGCCATGGCGTCCGGTTTGGCGGTGGTGGGCACCACCACCGGCGGCAGCGGCGAGTTGTTCCGCAACCGCGAGACGGCGATGACGTTCTGCGCCGGCGACGCGGCGGACGGCGCGCGGGCCATTCGCGAGCTTTGCGGCGACCGTGAGTTGTTTGAAACCATCCGCCGCCATGGGCAGCGCGAGGTGCGCGAAAAGCACACGCTCGACGCCATGGTGGATAAGATTGAAGCCGGTTTGCAAAGCCTGAAAGCGGAAGCAAGATCGCGCGCGTAACGCAAATTTTCAGATTTAATATTGCAGTTCTTTGGCAACATTGGAACAGACAGGCCGGAAATTTTTGATAATTTCACTGGCCATATGTGTATCTTTATATAATTACACATATTATTTGGCGGGCCCAGCTTTTGGTTGGGGCGTGTTTTAAAAATAACAACATCATTCAAAGCTGCTATTTCAATAGGCTGGGCTTCAGCCCGGTGTTGAATCGCCGGGAACGAGACAGCCGTTTCAACGGCTTTCCGGCCATTCTGAAGGCGGGCACAAGCGATTTTGAAAATACGCCTTAGCCTGTCGCTGGCCGCTGGTGTTTCTGGAGCTGCCTTGCCGGCGGCGGGTGGGTTTTCCGGGCGGCGTGCGTGGCCGTTCTTTGACATCTGGATTTTGTCCCGCCACCCGTTCTGGGTTTCTCGGGTGGAGCGTGCTCGCTTCACCCGGCAACCAGAAAACCTTCAAAATTTAATTTTTGGTGCGGTTTAGTGCGGTCATGTCCCCTTCGCCGTCTTTGCGCCCTTCGCGCGACCGACGTGCCGGACCGCAGCATCTGTTTTCCCAAGACCGCGACTTCCGCCCTGCGCAATGGCAGCGCAATATAAAGCCCCACCACCCGCCCGGCGAATTGCCGCGTCCGATGTTTTAGTTCCTCCTTGCGTGCATCCATATTTCATGGTTTCCGATTTCAAGTCTCCGTCTTAGATTTCAAGTTTCAGGTTTCATATCTCACACCGTCGCGGTTTCCACTTCCAGCGAGGTGCCGAATTTGTTGATTTGATACCGGGTCGCTGCCAGCACCTGCTCAACGGTGATCATATCCATGCATTTGCGGTTGTGATCGCAGGGATTGCGCAGCCAGCAGGGGGCACATTCCACCGGCGAATAAAGATTTTTGTTGGCGACATAGCCGATTTGAGACGGTTTAAGGCGGCCACCGTAAAGGATCACCGACCGGCAGTTTACAGCTCGCGCCAGATGCATGAGAAAACCTTCGAGGCCGATAAACACCTGTGAATTGGCCATGATGGCGGCGGATTCGCGGATTGTGGTCTTGCCGCGCAAATCAATGGCGCCTTCCAGTTTGGGATCATTGGCGGAGCCTAGCTGGATGATCGTAACCTCGGAACCCAGGGCGGTGCAGACTTCCTGAAAGCGTTGCGGATACCATTCCTTGTTGCGCATGGGATACGGCGCGCTCATGCCGGAAGATTGCATGACCACCTGTTTTTTGCCGATCCGGCCGGCGGCAATTTCGGTGCTCGTCAAAATCAGATAAGGGCGCAATGCCACCTGGCCGGCTATGCCGGCGAGCCGGCACAATTTAATAAGCACATGTTCTTCCAGAGGTTCGTCGCCATCGGTCAGGGGATTATACGCCGCGTAGCCCAGACGGAGCAGCGGCAGGCCGGTTTGCAGCCAGCGGTTCAGGCGTGGGCGCGGATGCCAGAGCACTTTGTCCACGTCGGGATTATTCTGAAAAATGCCGGGGCGCGGTGTCGCCATGACAATGCGGCCTTTCCCCCGTTTCTTCAATTCGTGGAAAACCGTGGTGCACATGAGGTCGTCGCCGAGGCCGCCGGTGCCGTGAAAAAAGTGCCGGGGAAAACCGAGTCGCGCCCGGTTGAACAGGCCGGCGACGGTATTCAGGGGCGAGAACATGAGGAATAGTTGGAGATTTTTCCATATGCTTCAATCCAAAAGGTGCCATTGGACAATGAAAAAGGCAGTCGCGAAGGTTGAAATTTAAAAACCAATGCGCCGCCGGCCTCGGCGGTTAATTTCAAGTTTCAGGTTTCAGGTCCCAAGTTTCAGGTTTCCAGTTTTCGGCTTTGGTTTCACTTGTTGACGGCTCGCAGCTAGCCTGATAAACGAACGGTTTAACCGATGATTCATGCCGACCAGAATCAGATGATTGCGCTCAAGGCCCTCCTGTTGAGCGGCAACCCCAAGTTTTGGGAGACTTTGAAAGCGGCTACGGCCGCCGCGCCTGACTTTGGGGAGTTGTTCCTGCTCTCCTCGCTCCGCAAAAAGGCCCACGCGCGGAAACTCCCCCGGGCCGGCGTCGTTCATGAAAAAATCCGGCTCGCCATCTTGGGGGGGTACAGCCTCTATCCGTTGCATGAGCTCATCGAACATCTCTGCGAAGTGGAGGGGCTGCCGCTCGAGCTGTGGCAGGGCGACTACGATAATTACATTTCCGAAATCATGGACGACAGCAGCGGGCTCTATGCGTTCGCGCCGCACGTCGTTTTCCTGCTGCCAGCGGAACGGCGCTGCACTTACACCGGCCGACTGACCGACCCGCGGGCGCTGCCGCAGGCCGAGGCCCAGCGGGTCGTAGATTCACTGCTGGAACTCGCGCGCAAGGTGAACCAAAAAACCGGCGCGGAGGTCATCACCACCAATTTTCTGCCGCCTGCGCGGCATGACCTCGGCGCGTTCCGTTCGCGCACGCTCGGCTCGGACTGGTCATTTCGCAAATGGGTGAACCTTGAACTTGGCCTGAGCGCGCCGCCGTATCTGCACATCTGCGACTGGGCGTTCCTCGCCCACCGCCATGGCGGTCTGGCCGCGCGCGACGAGCGAGCGTGGTTCGAGAGCAAACAGCCGTGTTCCTCCGCTCTGCTGGTGGAACTGGCGCGCGAGGCTGCGCACCTCATCGCTTCGTTCAAGCGCGCGCCGAAAAAAGTTCTGGTGCTGGATCTGGACAACACCCTCTGGGGCGGCGTGGTGGCGGATGATGGCCTGGAAGGGATTGAACTGGGCGACACCTCGCCGCGTGGCGAGGCGTTCAAGGCATTTCAAAACTACATCGCGTCGCTCCAGCAGCGCGGTGTGCTGCTGGCGGTTTGCAGCAAAAATGATCTGGCCCGGGCCAGAGAGCCCTTTGAAAAACATCCGGAAATGGTTTTGCGGCTGGACGACCTTGTCGCTTTCAAGGCGAATTGGGAGCCGAAGTCGGAAAACATTCGCGCGCTGGCGGCGGAATTGAATCTCGGCCTCGACAGTTTTGTTTTCGTGGACGACAACCCGGCGGAAATTGAAATTGTCCGCCAGTTCGTTCCCGCCGTGACGACCATTCTGCTCGGCCCCGACCCGTCGGACTATGTCGCACAACTGGCGGACTGCCGGCTGTTTGAGCCGCGCAACCTCACCGCCGAAGACGCCGGGCGCACGGGCCAATATCGTTCCGACACGCAGCGGCAGGCGCTCGCGGCGACGGTCACGGATATGGCGTCGTATCTCGAATCGTTACAGATGGAGGCGGTCATCAGCGAATTCACGCCGGTGGATGTGCCGCGGCTTTCGCAGCTCATCAACAAGAGCAACCAGTTCAATCTCTCTACGCGCCGCCGCAGCGAGGCCGAAGTCATCGCGGTGATGAACCATCCGCAGTTTGTCTGCTTTTCCCTGCGGCTGAAGGATCGGTTTGGCGACCACGGATTGATTTCCATTGTCATCGGCGAAAAGGCCGGCGAGACGATGAAGATTGACACCTGGTTGATGAGCTGCCGGGTGCTGAAGCGGCAGGTGGAGGAGGAGGTGTTAAACGAGCTGGCGCGGCTGGCAAAATGGAAAAACTGCCCGCGGCTGGCAGGAATTTATCTGCCCACGCCCAAGAACGAAATGGTGCGTGATTTTTATGGCCGGATGGGTTTTACTTTGACCGCCGAATCCGAAACCGGGAGAGAATTTGAACTGCGGCTGGCATCGTTCCAGCCCCTGCCGACTAAAATCAAAATCATCCGCCGCGCCTATGAACCAGGCTGAAGTCACCGTTCGATGATTTGCCAGACGAGACCCGCATGTCCAAACTTAAATACATCATTGATTACATTTCGGAGAAGCATCCCATTCACACCCGAAAGTTAAACAAAACCCTGGTTCAACTTGACGGGGTTTATCACCAGCGCGCCGAACAGTTCCTGACCCGGTACGAGGGGTTGTTGACTGGCGAAGGCAGGAGCCTGGATTACGCCATCGACTGCTATTTGAGATTTATTGCCGACATTACCGCCGAGTCGGTGCGATTCCGAGAAACCGGCGAATACACCTCCAAGTCCTTCGCGGAGGTGAACCGGCGGGTTTATGACAATCCCGAGGTGATGGAATACCACCTGCACGCGCTGCTGCTATCGCAGTTTCTGTGGCGGCATCACTACCAGATGTTCTGCTTTTTCTCCCAGGAACTGGCAAAGCACAGGGCGACCATCAAAAATTATCTCGAAATCGGCGGTGGCCACGGGTTGCAGGTCGCCGAGGCAATCAAAACTCTTGGACCAGAATCAAAATTCACCGTCGTGGACATCAGCCGTACCTCGCTGGACTTCGCGCGCCGGCTGGTGGCCGACGACCGTGTGAACTTTATCCTGTCGGACATCTTTAAATATCAGCCGGTGGGAAAATTCGATTTCATCACCATGGGCGAAGTCCTGGAACACATGGAAGATCCCGGCGCTCTGCTGAAATGCGTGGCCGGCCTGCTGGCCGACGACGGCCGGCTGTTTATCACCACGCCCACGAACGCGCCCACCATTGACCATATCTATTTGTTCCGGAATGCCGACGATATCCGTAAATTAATCCACGAATCGGGCTTTACCATCACGTCGGAGTTTTGCCATTACGCCGAGGAAGTCAGCGCGGAAATCGCGGAAAAACTTAAAATCACCCTGCACTACGGTGCCTGTTTAAAAAAATCCAAATGCCAAAGCCAATGAACCAAGCCGAAGTCATCGCCCAATTGCAGGCCATTTTTGACACCGTGTTCCTGGAGCCGGTGGTGCTCACGCCGGCCATCAGCGCCCGAGATGTACCGGAATGGGATTCGCTCACGCACATCTCCCTCATGGTTTCGGTGGAAAAGGCGTTTGGCGTGCGCTTCCGCGTCGGCGAAATCGAGAACGCAAAGAACATCGGCGAGTTTGCGGATTTGATTCTTAAGCGCCAGCAGGAGCCGTGAGCCAATTTGTACCGGAATTGGAACCCCAAAGCACTCAGACGCGAAGCTCGATGAAAATTTTTTCAGTCACACCGGGAATTGAAATGGACTTCCGCCTTCGCGCCTGTGCGTCTTCGTTGTTCACCGGTGTTTTTTCAAGATGATGCGCCCGGCGTTTTCCTCGGCCAAATCGGTGGCGGCCTTTGCGCTGCTCCTGCTGATTCTGCTGCTGCTGCCGGTGATGATCGGCCGGTCGTTGCTCCCGTCTCGCGCGGAGAGCTATTCATCCGTCTCGCCCATCATGGGTTCCTACCCCTACATGCACCGGCAGATCTTCGAGGAAACGGGCCGGGTGGATATTGCCTTCATTGGCGCCTCCCGTATTTATTATGACATTGACACGCCGCTGATCGAAAAAGCCTTGAGCAAGAAACTCGGCCGCCAAGCCGAAGTGATCACGCTGGGCTGGTTCTGGCCCGGGTTTGACCCGCTTTATTTCATCACGCAGGATCTGCTCCGGCACCGGAAGGTTTCTATGATTGTGTTTGAGGATGAAGGCAGCGCCGGCGATAACCCGCACCGGCTGGCACCGTGCTGGTTCCGGTTTGGCGACAATGCCAGAGACTTGGACGGCATCCCGCTTCGATTCCAGGCCGCCTATTATTTTGGTGCCACCATCGGTCTGCCGAGAAATTTGCTCTGTCTGCTCCGGCCCAATTTTTCGGATTTGACCCCGGCGGGGGCTGCCACCACGGAACGGTTGTGGCGCGCGCCCAATCCCATGACGGCCCGGGGATCGTTGTCTTCCAAGCTAGGATTCAACCACCCCAATCCCGAACATCCCGGTTTTGTTGACTATATGCCGGTAAATGGCGCGCATCCGGAGGCGGTCTGTGTCTTTTCACCGGCAACCAGCAATAAATTTCAATTTACGGGGCCGGCGACCACGCCCTTGGAACTCAATTTTGTGCGCAAGTTTGCCGCGCTGGCCCAAGCGCATCAAACCAAGCTGGTCTGCCTGCATTTGCCCGAAACCGGGGAGATGCGGGCGCCGGTGATTCAAGAAAGGGAATTCTGGCCGGATGTCTTGCCCGCCGATGTGGCGATGGTCGGGATTCCGCCGGCCACCCTGTTTGCCGGCCTGTCGGACGAAGAGATCCGCAAATTATTTGTGAATCCGCTTCATCTCAACCAAAACGGCGGGGAATATTTTTCTTCGCTCATCATACCCGCTTTGTTTCAACTTTATGATGCCCAAGTTAAACCTTGAACACATCGTCCTGGCCCTGGCGATAGTCTTGTCGTTGATCGCCTTGATTCTGATGGCTTGCTCGCCCGCTGAATTCACGGCCGGCAAAGTGGTTTATCAAGGATTTTAGGCATGGCTCTCCTCGTTCAGTTCGTTCAAATCGTCATCTACCTCGTGGCCGTGCGCTTTACTGTCAGGCGGCTGCAAGGCGCCGGTCGGGAAGTCGTGTTTGCCGGGTTGAATGTCGCCGGCTATTATTTTTTCTTTGTCTGTGGCTCGGACAGCCGCTACGCGCATATTTTTTTGGTCTATGGTCTTCTGGTTTTAGTCCAATTCGCAACCCTTCGATTGTTTGCTGACAAAAAAGGCTGGCAGCCTTGGATCGCCTTTTTCACGCCGCTCCTCGCGTTGATCGTCATCCGTTATGTGCCGCCCGTATTTTTTATTGGATTGAACAATTCCTTGCGCCCGACTCTGCTGGAAAACCCGGCCTTCACCTACGCCCCTTATTTTATCGGACTCTCCTATCTGGCGTTTCGAACCAGCCATTTGGTGCTGGAAGTGCGCAACGGCGCGGTGAAAAAGCCGGGCTTCTGGGAATATGTAGGTTATTGCTTTTTCGTGCCGACGATGCCCGTTGGCCCCATCAATCCTTACCGCAATTTCCGCCGGGCGTTTGAGCCCGTCCCGCCCGCCATCCCCGCCGGCCGCGCCGGCCTGCGCATTCTGGTGGGGGTGGTCAAATACAAATTTCTGGGAACCATTTTTAATGAACTGACCTACTCCAGTCTGCTTCTGGACGGGCACTATCACCACTGGATTGACCTGCCGGTGGCCATGTTATTTTTCTACCTTTACCTCTACTGCAACTTTTCCGGCTTCTGCGACCTGGCCATTGGTGCGGCGGGATTGATGGGGGTTCCAGTGGCTGAGAATTTTAACAACCCTTTTGCCGCGCGCAACGTGAAGGATTTCTGGAACCGCTGGCACATCACGCTCTCGTCGTGGATGCGCGATGTGGTGTTTTCACCGCTCTCGAAATTCTTCGTGCATATCCTGGGCGTGCGTCTGGCCGACCATGCCATTGCCTTGACCATCGCCGTCGTCTTCCTGCTCGTGGGGGTCTGGCACGGCGTGGGCTGGAACTTTGCGGCCCTGGGCACGGTTCATGCCTTGGGTGTGGTGGCCAACCACTATTACACTATTTTTCTGAAAAAACGGCTGGGTCGCGAGAGGTTCAAAGCCTACAACGAAAACCGCTGGATTCGGTTTGCAGCCGTCGGCCTCACTTTCTGTTATTGTGGGGCGAGCATGATTTTCTTTGCGAACACCTTCCCGCAGATCCGTGAAATCTTTTCCAGCCTGCGCTGATGAAATTTCCCGACTATGCCGGAGTTTTTTTATGAGGAACCCGCAAAACCGGGAACTTTTTATTCTTGGTTTCCGGATTTCGTTATAAACTTTCCCGGCCATGAATTCTCCCCATCTGACCTTTCATCATTTCGGCTTGGCCGTCCGCCGTCCGGACGAGGCACGTAAATTTGTCGCGGCGCTGGGATACCTGGCCGGCCCGTCCGTCTTTGACCCGGCGCAAAACGTCCATTTGCAACTTTGCACCCATGCCGTCCATCCCGCGGTGGAAATCATCTGGCCGGGCGACACCACCGGCCCGATTGACCGGCTCGTCCAACGCCATGCGTCCGGCATCATTTACCATTTATGCTACGAGACCGATGACCTGCCGGCGGCGCTGGCCGGATTGGAGCTGGCCGGACTCCACTCGAAATGCATCTCCAACCCCACGCCCGCGCCGCTTTTTGACGGTCGCCCGGTTTCGTTCTACAACGTCATTGGCCTCGGGTTGGTGGAAATTCTGGAATGAAGCTGGCGCGCATGACGCCGTAGAGCGGCACGACGGGCTAGAATGGCGAGCTGGCGTTGATATCTGCCCGTACGCCCTGAACCGCCTCGTTTTCCCCAATGATTGACAGGTTGGGAAATCCTGTGCTTATTGCCCCAACTTCGGGAAAACACGACTCCAGCGTAAAAATCTTTCTGGCTCCCAACTTCGGCCCTCCGGTTTCCGCTCGTCGAAATGTATTTCCGGGTCGTTGGAGTCCTAACAGACGATTCTCATGGTGAAAAAAAGCTGAAACGAGTGTTTTGGCGAAAAAGGTGCCGTCACTTTTGAAAAGGGGCGCGTCACTTTCCAAAACTTCGCGAGGAGAAATGAAAAGGGTTGGGACACTTTTGGAAAGGGGTGCAACACTTTTGAAAACTCCATGTGGAGAAATGAAAAGGGGCGCGGCACTTTTTAAAACTTCGCGAGGAGAAATGGAAAGTGACGGCGCAGTTTTGATGAAAACGGACGCTTTTAAGAGAATGGCACGGGCCTTTTTTGGGGAGGCAGCGCTGTTTGGTCTTGAAAATCCCGAAAAAACCCGCCGCCCGGGTTCAGCCCCGTTTCAGGCAGGCTTTGAGCTTGTTTTTCAACCGGCGCAGGAACGGCTTTTTCAGGGTGGCGGCGGCGGCCTGAAATGTGAGTTCGGCGCGGCTCGATATTTCCACCCGGCCCCGGGCTGGTTCCGGCTGCAACAATCCCAGCGCCAGCCCGCCCCACAGCTGGCCGCGAAAGGCGGGCGACGGATTGATGGTCCCGCCGACAAAATCCAGTTCCACCCAATGCAGATGCGGACATTCCCGCCACGCGGCGGTGCGCAGGCCGGACCGGCATTCGGGATTGAAGCTGTCGTGCATGACGACGTAAAGCGGAACGACGGGATTGAATTGCAGGATGGCGTTGATGTCCGCCCGCACGCCCTGGGCCGAATGGTCGCCATCCACAAGGACGAACGCCAGTTCCGCCTTTTGCGCCGACAATTTTTGCAGCAAGGCGGGCAGGGTTTGAGTGGAGGGACCGATGAGATATTCCACATTTTTATATTGTCCCTCCATGCGGGCGGGCACTTCCGGATCTATGTCCAGCGAATAGACTTGCCCGCAATATTTCGCCAGCACCTGCAGGCTGCCGCCAAAGCGGGTGCCGATTTCAATGGCCACCTTGGGCCGGAGCTGCTCAAGCAAATATATCAGCCCTATTTGCTCGGAGGGCGACATTTGCCAATAACGCAGGGATTCCAAGGGGAAAAGGTTTCCCAATAAAGGCGCGGTTCCTAGCCCTTGGCCGGCTTTTTCAGGATCTGAGTCGTCCGCATGGTAAATTTTCAGCAGATCTTTGCCGGTATCCGGGGATGGTAATTCTGACTTCATGGTTTCTTTGGTGGGCAACTAAACGTTGCGTGGATGACCGGCATGATTACTTTAATTTTACACCGCCGAGGCGGGGCTGGACCAGGGACACGCCGAAATTCTGGTCAATGGTGATGACCGGGTAGCCGGCGACCCGCAGTTCTTCCACAAAACGGGGCACTCCCATGTCGGCGCGGGCAAGCTTCGGGTCGGGTCGCAAATCCCACAGCGTGTCGTGAAACACCACCACGCCAAATTCATTCAAGTGTGGCAGAAACAGTTCCCAGTCGGCCTTCACGCCCTCGTAGCTGTGGTCGCCATCAATGAAAATCAAATCAATCTTCCGGTTCCATCCTTTGGCTGCCGCGCCGGAAGTCTGGCGGACAATCTCAACATATTCTGTGACGCCGGCCTTGCGCAGATTTTCCGTGATGATGGGGTAGGAATCCACGGAGTTGGTGTCGTTCCAATTCGTGGAGCTGTGCGGATCAATGGCGAAAAGGTTGCCGCCGCCGTTGCGGCGTAGCGCCAGACCGACGGCGCAGGCGGACTTGCCGCATGCTGAACCGATTTCGACGCAAACCTTGGGCTTGAGGGAACGTGCCAGGCCGTAAAGCAACCAGGCGGAATCGCCTAGGCCGGATGGGATTTCCAACGTCTCGACGTAAAATTCGCGGGAGCGTAACCAAGGGAAAAGTCCGGCAATTTTGGAAAGGATTTTGGCTGCCATAAAATTACTGTTTTATCAAACAGGCGAGCGAGGTTCCTTCAACATGAACCAGGTTTTTAAACGGCTTGGATATTTTTTGCAATTCATCCAATGCGCGGATGACCCCAGGCCACCACTGTGGACGACCATAATCATGCCACAAGATTATCCCTTGTCCGTCACGTAATAATTTTAATGCGATTTGTGAGTCATTCATTACATAATCGTAGGCATGGGAGGCATCCACAAAAACAAAATCGATTTGACCGAAAAATGGACTGTAATCAAATTTGGCTGAATCACCATATAACTGCGTGATTTTTGTGGCTTCTGTCTGTTTCTGAAAGAGTTCTCCGGAGACCGGTTTTTCAACGTATAATCTTTCAATCTGTTCAATTTTAAATTGTGCGGATTGTAATTGGGAGCTGGGCATATCCAATGTATAAACACGCGCTTCAGGTCCACTGTTGGCCGCCAGATTCAAGGTCGTCCGACCATTGAAAGTTCCAAATTCAAATATTGTCTTGGACGCACTTTGCTTGACCAGTGAATTGATGACAAATAATTCAAACGTGTTGACATTGCCATAGGCCACCTGAGGTGCCAGAAACTTCAGTTCAAAGTCTTTTGTATCAAGCAGTGTTGAAATATTGACATTAGGCAAATTTCCCGATGTCGGGGCACTGCATCTGCCGAGAATTTTTTTTATTAATTGTTTCATTTCATCTTAATAATTCATTTGGCAGAAAAGTCCCACGCCCATTCGCTCGGAAGCCTGACTCCAGCGCCCTGCCGCGCAATATAACCGGGTGTTTTCAGCCCCATGGTGACTTCCATCTGGCAAAACCCCGGCAGATAATCCAAACCAAAGTTGTCGCCTGAACGAGAGCCAATATCAATTGCGTAGATTCCGGGTGCCAGGCAAAGTTCGGGAGTGGAAAAATCCACGCAGCATTTTGTGCCCGCCTTTAGATTTGGCCGGTTACCGTCTTGAAAATCAGTCTCGAAAGTCAGCAGCCGGGTGCCTTCCGGCGTCGAAAAGCCAATGCCCATCGTAACGTCATCTACATCCTGCAAGGCCTGAAAATGAATGCGCGCAGTAATGGTTTCACCGTGCTGGAGCGGGAGGCCGGAGAGCCATTCCAGCCGTTCTATTTTTAATTTCCGGCCATGATCGCCCATGCGCGGCATTCCACCAAGTTCCACCAACGCCGTTTGCGACGTGGCATGGGAAGTCAGATAATCGTCCACGATTTCGCGCGCAGGGCCGCTGCGCACCATGCGACCGCCGTTGAGCCAGATGGCAGAGCGGCAGAGCGAGGTAACCGCGCCCATGTTGTGGCTCACAAATAAAACGGTGCGGCCTCCTTTGCTGACGTCCTGCATTTTGCCAAGGCATTTTTTTTGAAACATCGCGTCGCCGACGGCCAGCACTTCATCCACCACGAGAACCTCCGGTTCCAGATGCGCCGCCACCGCGAAGGCCAGCCGCATATACATCCCGCTGGAATAATGTTTTACCGGCGTGTCCAGAAACTTTTCCACCTCGGCAAAATTCACGATTTCGTCAAACTTTCGGGTGATCTCCGCCCGGCTCATGCCCAAGATGGCGCCGTTGAGAAAAATATTTTCGCGCCCGGTCAGTTCGGGATGGAACCCGGTGCCCACTTCGAGCAGGCTCGCCACGCGGCCCTTTAGCCGGATGCTGCCGGTCGTCGGCTCGGTGATGCGGCTCAATAATTTCAGCAGCGTGCTTTTGCCCGCGCCGTTCCGGCCGATGATGCCCACGGCTTCGCCCTGCTTAATCTCAAACGAGACCTCCTTGAGCGCCCAGAATTCCTCAAGCGATTTCCGATTTCCGGTTTCCGGTTTCAGGTTTTGAAAAATTGACTTCGCCTTGCCGGCGATGACATCGCGCAGCGCTTTGTAACGGCGGCCCGGCTGCTGCTGGTGGTGCAACAGATACTTCTTGCCGAGGCCGGCAACCTGGATGGCAAAGTCGCTCATGGGGATGAACTGGCGCGGCTCATGTTACCCAGATAGGCTTGGCCATCAAGGTCGAACGCTGCAGGGTGAGACGGACTTGGGAACCTCGCATTATCGGCAACTAGCTTTACCCGATGGCGAACGAACCTTACTTCCCCGTCCGCGAACACGTGTTGGCGGGCGAGCAACACATGGTAAATATGTTTGAACACGTGTTCCACCTTCGCCAACACGTATTCGCCAGCCACGAACACGTATTCGTTGACCAGCAACACGTATTCCCCGGCCTCAAACACGTGTTCTTTTGGGTTTAACACGTGGTAAAACCAAAGGAACACGTGGTAAAATAAAAATCTGACATGGTCGGCCGGTGAAAAAACGTGGTTTTAGCGTTAAAACCCTACCTTTTGACGAAATGTGGTCAAGAAGTGAAAGTTGGAGGGGGGGAACCGTCCAAAGCCTTTTGCTAACGTCCGAGCAGGCCGATTACTTTTTGCGCAGAACGGCAAGCAGGCCGACACCGGCCGGGAAAATGACAGTTTTTTGACAGGCCAGACGGACGAACAGCCATTCCAAAAGACGGTTGAGCCATTCCGGCGGAATCCGGTCTTCTGAACGCGCCGTGACCTGAAATCCCAACCATTGTTTCAAAGCGCGAAATTTGCGAATCAAAAACACCAGCGGCAGCACGGCCAAATTGACATAATTTAGGTGCAGGATTTCAAAGCCGGGGGGAATGAGATTCCGCAGGGCCGGCGCGTTGTAGCGGCGATAATGGCGCAGCGTTACGTCCCAGTCGCTCCATAATGCCATCAGTGCGGGAACCGTGATGACGGCGATTCCGCCGGGTAGCAGCACGCGCAAAAATTCCCGCAGGGAAACTTGATCGTTTTCAACATGCTCAATCACGTCCAGCGCTGTCAATACGTCCACCGAATTGTCCGCCAGCGGCAGCGCGGTGCAACTGCCTTTAAGCACATGGTCTTTCCCCAACCGGGCGCAAAGCAATTGGAACGATTCATCATAATCATCGAGGGCCACCACCTGGCAGCGGGTGCGCATTTCGTCGGCAAAAATACCGGTGCCCGCGCCGCAGTCCGCCAGCCGGTCGGTTGGCTTGAGGGGATGGCAGCGCTCGATCCAATGGCGGACAATCTTGCGTTTGCCGGCGTAGAACCAGTGCTGTTGTTCAACCTTGGCGAGATTGCTGTATTCTTCCGGGTTCATCGGAGCTGAAGACGGATTCCACAACGTAAAGCGGCCGGCCCTTGATTTCGCGATAAATGCGGGCGAGGTATTGGCCAACGATGCCCAAGGCCAGCAGGTTGAGGCCACCGAAAAAGAAGACGGCCACCGCCAGCGTGGTAAAACCCATCACCTGCAACGACGGGAAGTAACCGAACATCTGCAGGATTTTTGATATGATCAAAATGCCCGCATAGCCGAAGCTGGCCAGACAGATGATGGCGCCGGTGGCGGCGATCCATTGCAGCGGCAGGTCGGAAAAACTGAAAAGCCCGTCCAGCGCATAGCGGAACAACTTGCTGAATGACTGCTTGGGTTCGCCGACGGCACGGTCTTTGCGCGCGTAGCTGATGGTTGTTTGAGGAAAACCATACCAGCATTTCAGCGCGGGCAGAAACAGGTTGGTTTCACGCGCGGCCAGCAACTGGTTGACAACCACGCGATCTACGAGCGAGAACATGCCGCTGTTGATTGGCATCACCCGGCCGGTCATGCGGTGAAAAAGCTGGTGGAACAAATCAAACAGCACCCGGCGCAGCCCGCGTTCTTCGCGGCTAACTCGGCTGCCGGTGACGACCTTGAAACCTTCACGCCATTTGGCGAGCAGTTGGGGCACCAGTTCCGGCGGATCCTGCAAGTCCGCATCCAGAAAAATCACCGCGTCGCCGCGCGCGTTTTCCAGGCCGGCGCGGTAGGCGGGCTGCTGGCCGAAATTCCGGCTCAAAAAAACCAGCCGCCAGCGCGGGAACCGGGCCAGTTCATCCGCAATCACCGCACGCGTGCCATCGGTGCTGCCATCATCCACGATGACCAGCTCCCATTCCACCGGGGTGTCTTTGATGGTTTGAGCGATTTGATCGAAAAGCGAGCGCAGGCCGGCCCGCTCATTGAGCATGGGGATGACAATGGAAACCAGGGGACGCGGCTGGGCGGCTGGTTTGGCGTTGTCGGAATTCATGAGATAATGCGGGCTGGAACCAAGTGGCGATTGATTATCACAGGCACCGGATGGCGTCGAGAAGGAAACCCATCACGACTTCGTTTCATAGAGATAATACGTTTCGGAAAAATCCATCCGGTCGCCGGGCTGCCGTCGGGCGATGGCGTGATTGAACCAAGCGCACGCCTTTTGCAGAAAGGATTGTGAATGAGTTTCACCGACGGAGGCTTGTGCCCGGAGTGGCAGCCCGTCCTTGAAGGGCACTGCGGATAAAATAACGCAGTGTTTTTGGATGGGCAGATGAGCGAGATCGTCCGCGACCAGCACCCGCCGATCCAGAGAATCATTGAATCGAGCGGAGATGTCGGCAGTTTGCGGATCAATGCTTTTGACGATCACAATGCATTCGGAACGCTCGGTGTGATGGCGGACGAGATGGGCCAAGACCCGTCCGTTTTCGGCATTTGCCCGGTAAAATTCGATCACGGCCAAGCCATAAAAGAAGCACAGCAGGACGATGCTGGGCAGCAGAAAAATTCTGGTTTTACCGTCTGAAACGGCGACGCCGGTTTCATTTTGAATCCGTAAAAGCGCCACTGAAAAAACCAAACCAACCAACAGCACCGGCGCGGCCATCCATGGATGATGGCCGAAATAATTCCGCATGAATGCGACTTCCGCCACGGTCATGGCCAACGGTGAAAGCGCAAACCATTTTTTCCGGTTGCCGTGTAGTAAACCGGTGGCGGCTACCCAGCCACCCAGCAGGAGCAGGGGCAGCAACCCTACGCCATTCACAAAAGACAGCCGCACAAAAGCCTTTCCCGTTGTCAATCCGGCTCCATAGCTCACGTTACCCCAAGTATAACCCTGTAGGAACAGCAACAAGTTTCCATGTCCGGCGGGACTTGAACCCATCTTGACGATGATCAGTCCGATGGCAAACAAGAGCGAACCCAAACCCGTCAAGCCGATGAATAAAATGACCGCCCGTCGATTGATCTGCGGCAGGCCCAGCAATAGGAGCGCACCCGGCGCCAGAAACCAAGCGGTCGTCCAGTTAAGCGCCATGAACACCAAGGTCAGCAGAAATAGTCCTGCGCCGCCAGCCCAGCCAGGCTGTGGACGTTTTAGAATCGAAATGACAATGGCAAGGTAAGGCAGGCCGAACAAAACGGGAATGACGTTTGGATCTAGAATTTTTTGCCAGCGACCAAAGCCGGGGCAAAGAATCGCCACCGCTGCCACCGTCAGGGCAAATGAATTGCGCCCCAGCAATTGCCAGATGGCCCAAAAAACCGCCAGTGCCAGGAAAAGATGAAATGACATCGTGCCCAAGCCGGTCCACGCAAAAAACTGGGTAATAAAATAGGCCGGATAGAGACAGACCGGACTCATGCCCTTGTAGATGTCCGGGTTGGTGGTGGCTTCAAATCCGCTTGGATTTTGCACCAGTTGGCCGTGCAGGTTGAATAACCCGAACTGTTGCCAGTTGCGCACCACGTTTGACGGCCAGCCGATCCCCAGCCCGTCATCAATCAGATATTCCAGCCAGACACAGCCGATGACAGCGGCCAGAACGATTATGATTTTAAACGGGCGCGACATGAATCAAATGGTGGATGCCAAGCGGGTGAAATACAGCGTGAGCGGATGGTTGACAATCAAATTTCCAGGTCAGGTCGCCCATTCGGCGCGATGTGCGGCGACGGCCTCCTGGTAAAATCTCCCCATGGTTTCGTTGACCCGCCGCATGGTGAAATTTTTCTGCACATGGGCGCGGGCGGCGGTGGACATGGCAGCCAGCAGGGCGCGGTCGCCGTCAATTTTTCGCAGAAAATCCGCCAGCGCGGCAATAGCCTCGGCGGGGTTTGTTGCCGGCGCGGCGAAGCCGGTTTCCGGCGTGATTTGCGCCGCCGGTCCGCCGATGTCAAGGCAGCCGACCGGCCGGCCCGCCGCCATCGCTTCGAGGCAGACATTGCCGAAACCCTCGTGCAGCGCCGGATGCAGCAAGACGTGCGACTCGCCGAGTTTTTCCAGCACGTCCGTATATTTTGGCAGCGAGCCGAGAAATTTCACCCGCGCCGCGACGCCGGTGTCGGCGGCGGTTTTTTCCAGTTCCCGCCGGAACGGGCCGGTGTTGACGATCCACAATTCCGCGCCGGAATTTTTCCGGGCGAACTGCGCGAAGGCGCGGATGGCGAGATGAAAGCCTTTCCAGTGGACATGGCGGCCGATGCAGATGGCGCGGAGCGGTCCGGGCGGCGGCGCGGGTAGCGCGGCAAATTGCGCAAGGTCCTTTTCCGTGAGTGCCATCTGCGGCAGCTGCTCGACGCGCCAGGCGCCGAGTTTTTTCAGCGCGGCGCAGCTTTCGCGTGTGACGCCGATGGCGATGGTGGCGGCGCGCGCCGTGGCGCGCAGCGCGGCGGTGTGCTCGCAGAAATTCCGCGCGGCGTCGCGCACGGTTTCGCTGACGCGGTAACGCAGCGGGAGTTCGGAAACAAATTCGCGCGGCGGCGTCTCCGCCGCGCCGACCGGCCCCCAGATGAACGGCAAACCCAGTTCCCGCAGGCCGCTGGGCGACCAGTAGCGGCCGTAAGTGACGTGGTGGACGAGGTCGAAATTGATTTTTTGGTGCAGTTCGCGGACGAAGCCTCGGAGATTTTCCTGCCAGAGATGATAATGAATGGCGTTGGTGGCGGTGCGGTGGCTCAACCAGTGGAGCGCGGGCGGCAGCTTTAAAAAAATCGGATGAAAGTTTGGCAGCGGATATTCCTTGAGCCACGGTTCGGTGAGTTCGCGGTATTGGTGGGCGTCGGCGATGATGGTCCAGACCTCATGTTCGCGGAGCGCCTCGTTGACGGCGCGCCAGGCGTTGCCCGGCTCGGAGGTCTGGCACGGAAAGCACGAATAGGCGGAAAGGAGGACTTTCATGGCGGGTCAAAGCCGGTTCCACCAGATGGGCGTCGGATGTGGCACGTCAATGGTTACGCGCCGGTCGGGGCTGGCCTTGGTGTAAATGGCGTAACGGGTGGCCCGGAGGTTGAAATGTCCGTGGATGACGCGGCGCACGCGGTGGCCCAGTATCCACAGCGGTTTGAGCGGGCGCATCCAGGCTGGAATCATCGCCCGCGTCTCGACCATCTCGCGGACGGCGTTGGGCTTGAGGTTCATGTTTTCGCCGGAGTCGGCGAAGACGGAGGTGAAGTCATCGCTGACAGCCATCGGCACCTGGTTATGCATCAGCGCGAGCATCCAGTGAAAGTCGCCGAGATCGCGCCATTTCGTGTCGAAGAAAATACCGCGCTGCGTGATGACCTGTCGCCGGATGAAAATGCCGCTGGTCAGCACCGGAAATCGGAACCAGATCTGCCGCGCGTCGGGCACCATTGAATGCCGGTGGCAAAGATAGTTGCCCTCGCCATCGGTCACGATACTGCCGGCGAGCAGGACTTCGATGTCGGGGTTGGCGAGGAAAAATTTCTCCACGGCGGCGAGCGCGCCGGGGAGATATTGTTCATCGCAGTTCAAATACGCGAGGATGTCGCCGGTGGCGCGCCGGTAGCCGCGGTTCACGGCGTCATACATGCCCTGGTCCTTTTCGATGACGGCCTGCACGCGCGGGTCGTGCGGCAGCCAGTCCTGCGTGCCGTCGTCGGAGCAGGAATCCTGCACGATGTGCTCCAATTCCACGTCCGCCCGCTGGTCGGCGACGGACGCGATGCAGAGCTTGAGCCAGGCGGAATTGCGGAAGCTGGGCGTGACGATGGAAAATCTCAGCTGCTTCGGCTGCGGCCGGCCTTGATTTTCCAGCGACCGCAAGTCCATGCGGATGCGGCCCACGGTCAGGACAAAAACTTCCAGCAGGAAAAACCGGCCGAATGCGTTCCAAATGAAGACGGACGGGCTGCGGTAATCCGAATCGCCCTGGTATTGAATCATCGGCGCCACCACCGAGGCGAGCAGGGCGAACAAGGTGGCCCAGCGCGGGTTTGCCAGCAGTGCCAGGATGCCGCAGGGAACCGCGTAGAACGGTATGAACATCAGATGCGGGTTGGCCTGGAGATGCGCCCAAACCACGGCGCCAAAAATCGCGCTGGTCAGCAGGAGGATGTTCCAGTGTTTTTGCGCGTCGCGTAAGAGGGAGATTTTTTCATCCACCGCGCCGGACGGCGGGTTGAACACCCAGTTTTTAAGGAGCCGGTAAATGCGCAGCCAGTTCAACGGCAGGAATTCGAATCCCGCCCGCACCAGCGCGTCATAAAGGGACAGCACGCCCCCCATCACAAAATGCCAGACGCGCTCCGACCACCACGGCTCGTCGCGCTTTGCGGGCGTCGATTTTTTCAACCAGCCGGCCTGCAACCGTTCCCAGCGGTGGCGATAGCGCTCCAATTTTTTCGCCAGCGCCGGCCGTATCAACTCGCGCGTATATTTTTGCCGCTCGATGACGCCGCGGCGGAGATACGCATGGTGCGGGGCCTTGTAAATTGTGGAGAGGTCGGCCTTGTTTAGCTGCAGCATCTGTGGGTCATACGGCACCTGAAGAATTTCACACAGTCGTCGGCAGGTGTCTTCCGTGCGATCCACGATGTCCGCGTAATCCACATGGCAGACGCGTGCACCGGCGCGTTCGATTTTTGCGCCTTGTTTTATGAGCTGTTCCTGATGATAGATGGTCCGGCTCAACATGCCCGGTCTGCCGAAAAACCGCGATGTTTCGCCCGCCTTCAGCACGCTGCGATAAACCTCCACCGGGTTGCGCCAGACGATGATGAAGATGGCCTGGGGATAATGCTCGTGCAGCTGCACCAGCCGGTCGCAATAAAACGGCGACTTCTCGCCGCACACTGCCGCCCCCTTCAACTCGCCGAAAGCCTGATACAGGTCCGAGGCCTCGCGGATTTTTTTCAGCCCGGAAAAATCACCGTTCTGAATCAGCCGGTGCCGCGACAGCGCCTCGTTATAAAACTCGATGCGCTCCGCCCAGTTGCGCCGAAACCGCGCGTTCAGCAGCGACCGTGGAAAATTCCAGACATCGCACTCGAACATCAGAGATATCCGGGGATTCTGATTCAGGATGGAACACAGCAGTGACGTCCCGGAACGGAAGACACCTACAACAAAAAGAGGCTGGTCGCTTTTCATCGGCGATTAATTGGGAACTCATGCTATCGGCAATTCATTGCGCCATGCAAATGATTAAGTTTAACATTTTGGCGACGGCCGCCGCCGCTTGCAAAAACTTGTTACCGGCACCGGCAATCCAGCGTCTAGGTTGACGTCCGGATTTTTTTTTGCCGAATTTTAACATGACAAATCTGACCAAAGTATTCTGGCTATACGGACGCTCCGGCGCGGGCAAGACCACGCTGGGCCGACGGCTCTTGGGCGGACTGCAGGACCGGAAAATCCCCGTGATTTATCTCGATGGGGATGAATTGCGTTCGACGCTTTGCTCCGATTTGGGTTTCAAATCGGAGGCGCGGCTGGAAAACCACCGCCGCATTGCCGAAATTGCCCGGTTGCTGACCCAGCAAGGGCTTAATGTCGTTGTCTCCACGATGGCGCCCGAACACCTGCAGCGCGATCTGGTTAGCAATATTCTGGGCTCGAAACTGGTGTGGATTTACATCCACGCCCCTCTGGCGGTCTGCATCGAGCGCGATCCGAAAGGCATTTACAAGCGCGCCCAGGCAGGCCAAATCAAGCATCTGATTGATTATCCATTTGAAGCCCCCCGCCCGCAGGAATGTGCCAACTACATTGACACGGCGGTCCAAAATGTGGATGTCTGCTATCAGACTGTTCTTCAGACGGCGCAGGCCCACTTGAACGATTTTACAATTTGAGGCCGGATTACGAAGCCGGATGGCCGCAGCCTTTTTCCGTGAAATAATCTGTGTTCATCCGCGCCCATCTATGGTTAATTGCCCGCCGGTGATTCCCAAAAAAAATTTCTCCTCCGCCCGCGCCAGGATTCTGACGCAATGGCGCGGCGTGGATTACGCGCCGCTGGAAGTCGCCCGCGCCATGCCCGCGCGCCTGCCCGGCGACGTGCTGCCTGCGCTGCTGAAGGATCTGCAGCTCGACGCGCGGCAGGCCGAGGCCGAGGTCGTCAAGGTGTGGAATGCGTTGATTGACCCAGTCATTACCGCGCACGCGCAACCGGCGAATCTGCACCGGGGCACCTTGTTCGTGAACGTGGATAGCAGCGTTTGGTTGACCGAAATCGTCCGCTACCGCCGCAAGGAAATCATCGAGCGCCTGCAGCACAGCTTTGGCAAATCCGTTGTTCAAAAAATCTCCTTCCGCATCGGATAAGATTTTAACCGCGAAATGAATAGACCGTACGAAAAGGCCCCAGTCGGATACGCTGTTTTGGTTTCGTGATATAAATAATCAAATCATCAGCTTCATCTGCGCCGGCGTGAGCAGCCATGCAAGGATTGCACATTTTCCGGCGCGTAGCTTTTCAATTTCCAGTTTCGCCAGTCCGCTTTTTTTTAATGCAAAACCGCCGCCGGGCTGGCCGGTGACGAACAATGAAATCAATTCGCTGAAATCCGGTTCGTGGCCGACCAGCAGGATGTTTTCCGGCATCGGTTTCAGTCTGTTGATTTTTTGAACCAGCTTTTTCGCGGCGCCGCCGGGCTTGAGTTCGTCCGCTCGCGCCAGCTGTTTTTTCAATTTTAATTTCGCCGCGATGATTTCCGCCGTCTGCCGCGCCCGCACTAGCGGGCTGGACCAAATCATATCCAAGCGCGGTTCGATCGTCCGCAGCGCGGCGGCGACAGCGCGCAATTGCTTCTTTCCTTTCGGTGTGAGTTGCCGGGCGTCGTCGCTGGAATAATCAAATTCATCGCCTTCCACCGCAAGGCCGTGGCGCAGGAAATAAAGGTTCATGGCGGAACATGGCATCTTTCCGCTCGGTGCGCAAATGGCCGTGAAATGTCACAATTTAACTTTTGGTCTGAACGCGGGAATTTTCTATGCTGCGGCCAATGGCCACTGTCCGCCGCGCCGTCATCGATATTGGCACCAACTCGGTCAAGCTCCTCGTCGCCGACGTGGCGGGCGGCGATGTGTGCCCCGTGCACGAGGAAAGCCGCCAGACCCGCCTCGGCACGGGTTTTTACGAGACCCACCGGCTCCAGCCGGAGCCCATCGCCCGCACCGCCGAGGCCGTGTGGGAGTTCACCGAAGTCGCCCGGGAAAAAAACGCCGGTGCCATCCGCGTCATCGCCACTAGCGCCGCGCGCGAGGCCGTGAACCCGAAGGACCTGACCGATTCCATTTTTCGTGCCTGTGGCCTGAAGACCGAGATCATCTCCGGCACGCGCGAGGCGGACTGGGCGTTTCAAGGCGTGGCCACCGACGCCAGGCTGGCGCAGCACCCGCTGCTCCTGCTCGACGTCGGTGGCGGCAGCACGGAATTCATTTTGGGCTGCGGCCGGAAAAAATCCTTCGCCCACAGCTTTCCGCTCGGCACGGTGCGGCTGATGGAAAAAATTCCCGTCAGTGACCCGCCGACGCGCGGTGAATTCACCCGGTGCTGCAACTGGGTAAAAAACTTGTTTGACGCCGAAGTCTGGCCGCTGGTCGAACCGGCGTTGCAGCAGGGAAAAAAAAACGGTGAGGTGCGCCTCGTTGGCACCGGCGGCACCACCAGCATTCTCGCCCGGGTTGAACTTGGCCTGGATCGTTACGACCGTGAAAAAATCGAAAATACCGTGCTGACGCTCGACCAGGTGCGCGACCACCGCAAAAATCTGTGGCGGCTGCCGCTGGCTAGGCGCAAGGAAATCCCCGGCCTGCCTAAACTGCGCGCCGATGTGATTCTCACCGGCGTCCTGATTTACGAGGTTTTGATGGAAGAATTTGACTTTGACGAACTGCGTGTCAGCACGCGCGGTCTGCGCTTCGCGGCGGTGATGGATTGAGAATTGGAACAAGGAAGCAGGAAAACCGGAAACGATTTTTATTCCTGCCTTCCTGCTTTCCTTATTTAATTTGGTTCATGCGCGTTTTAATTGTTGGTTGCGGTTACGTAGGTCTGCCGCTTGGGGGGGAACTCGTGCGGCAAGGCCATGAAGTTTTTGGGCTGCGCCGCAGTCTGCTCGCGGAGGCGGAGCTTAAGGCCGCCGGCATCACGCCGCTGCACGCGGACATCACGCAGCCGGCAACGCTAAAAAACCTTCCGCGCAATTTTGACTGGGTGGTGAACTGCTCCGCGTCCGGAGGCGGCGGCGCGTCCGACTACCGGAAAATTTATTTCGAAGGCAACCGCAACCTCGTCGCGTGGCTTGCGGATTTGCCGCCCAAGAGATTCATCTACACCAGCAGCACCAGTGTTTATGCGCAAAACGATGGCTCCGTCGTGACCGAAAAAAGCCCGGCCGAACCATCCGCGCCGCCGGCAAAAATTCTGGTCGAGACGGAAAAGCTGCTGCTCGCCGAAACCGGCCATGAATTTCCAACGGTGATTTTGCGCGTGGCCGGAATTTACGGGCCCGGCCGCGGACATTCCTTCAAACAATTCCTGCGTGGCGAGGCCCGCATTGAAGGCGACGGCGCGCGTTGGCTGAACCTGATCCACCGCGAGGATTTGATCAGCGTCATCATCGCGGCGTTGGATCGTGGCGTGGCCGGAGAAATTTACAACGCGGCGGATAACGCAGCCGCGAGCCAGTTGGAAGTTTTTACGTGGCTGGCGGCGGCCCTGAAGCGTCCTTTGCCGCCAAAAGGCGCCGCTGATGCCGAAGTCTGGCGCAAGCGCGGCGCGACGAACAAGCGCGTGAGCAACGCGAAACTGCGCGCAGAATTGAAATATGAATTTCAGTTCCCCGATTTCCGCGCCGGCTATGCGGCGGAAATCGCGCGGCTGAAAAAAGACGGGGGGCTGGATTTTTAGACTGCGCTGTCGCCGCGCTCGTCGGTCCGGATGCGGATGGCTTCCTCGATGGCGGAAATGAAAACCTTGCCGTCGCCGATTTTGCCAGTCTTGGCGGCCTTGACGATGGCGGCCACGGCGGCGTCTTTGAGGTTGTCGGCCACCACGGTTTCAATTTTGATCTTCGGCAGGAAGTCCACGGTGTATTCGCTGCCGCGGTAAATTTCCGTGTGGCCTTTCTGGCGACCGAAACCCTTGACCTCGCTTACAGTCATGCCCTGGATGCCGAGTTCGTTGAGCGCGTCTTTGACTTCAGTGAGCTTGAACGGCTTGATGATGGCTTCGATTTTTTTCATAGATTTTATTCATTATAGGCACGTTCGCCATGTTGCGACAAGTCAAGGCCGACACTTTCGTCCTCCTG
>Ga0208507_1000483_pt1 | contig 25613 bp, 23 predicted proteins | sample CryBogCBH12Aug01_FD_184626 | JGI IMG/M metagenome (GOLD analysis project Ga0208507, IMG submission 184626) | Freshwater microbial communities from Crystal Bog, Wisconsin, USA - CBH12Aug09.1 (SPAdes) (version 2) | ecosystem: Environmental > Aquatic > Freshwater > Lake | place: Crystal Bog... | reverse complement strand
TTGCTCAAAATCAGAGCGTAAGACAATTTCACCTCGCCTCATGGTAACGGAGCGGATCATCCGGTCTCTGATGCTTAAACGGGATTTCATGGTACGATGATGCAATAATTAACCATTGACTTCTCTTAATAGTAAACAAAAGAATAAAGTATAGCAAGGTTTTTATGATGCAGATAATGCCCACTTTCCAAAATCATATACCAGGATTTTTGGAGCCCTAAACGCCTTGAGAGGTCTAAAGAAGCCAAAAACGTTCGGGCCATTTGGCACCGAAAAATGCCAGAAACCTGAACAAAAAGATTGTAGAGGTAGCGCAGGCATTACGCATACAAGCGCAATACTCAATTATGCAATAAGTTATCAGGTTTTTTCAGGAGAAGTAAAAAAACTCGTATAACAATGGCGTAACAAAATCATGGGTAAACGGCGTTAAATCAGATAAAATCGGAGTATTTCAGCGGCGTAAGAGCGGGGGGCGAAATTCCTGCAAGTTGTTTATTTGCAGGATTTTATGGTTGTGGACGATAGAAGATTCGAACTTCTGACCTCTACAGTGTAAATATCATACTGAGGCTATATGCTATTGATATATAATACTTTACGGGTCTTTTAAAATTTTCGTGTAACATACGCGTAACAAAATTTGTATCACTATCTATCAAGAAATAAAAACAACGATTATGCTCCCACCTCTGGTTTTTCATGACTACTCCGCCATGAATCCGGAGCAATCCAATTGTCCTGAAAAAATCGCTTTGCCCTGAGTGCGTCCACAGCTGGAGATAGAAATACCTGCACCTGCTGCACCACATCGGCAAACGAGGCCGGCAGGTATTCAAGACCAATACGTTTTCTGAAGGCATTCCATTGCACCTGCTTCTCCTCAATGAACTCTCCGGAAAAGATTTCTTTCATCTGGACGAGCGTTGTTCCCCGTTGCGCAAACGTCTGCCTGATGGCTTCTGCGAGACTGGCACCTTCGAAATCATACTGGCGTGAGAGCATCCAGATATCATAGAAGTCTTTCATCCTGCTGTTGAGAATCCCAAGCTTGGCCATAACCTCAAACTTTTCGGCAATCATGCTTTCCCTGCTGTAACAGTACATCTCAGCCTGAGGGAAATTCAGCAATGATGGTAACGATTCCTGTACTGGATCAGGGTAGACCTTGTCTCCAAATCCAATATCAAGCTGGATAGTCAGTCGGGCGGCATCGAGATCACCGCGAAATCGTATGCGCAATCCTTCATAGTCCGCATCTTCCGTTATCGGCTCAACGGTGATTGATTCCGGATCGAAAACGATCCCGTCTCCTTGTTTTTCAACGGCTAAAACCTGACTGATAATGGTCGTGATACTCTCCGGGGCGTTTCCTGTTTTGCCGAGCATATCGATATCCATTGTCGGTCTTGCCAAGGGAGCATGCCAGACCCTGAGCAACAATGCCCCCTTGAGAATGAAACGATCTGCGAATGAGGAAACCGACAGACGGTAGAGAAAGCGCTCCATGGCATAGTATTGCAACAGCTCCTGAAAAGGCCTGTTTTCCTGTCGCGCTTTGTTCAACAGCCTTTGCCTGACCGAGGCTCCGATATTTTTGATCGCTTTTGCGCTCACAGCGTTGCCTCCAGATATGGTTTCATGACCGAGGCAACACGGCACACCTCTGCATACTGCATGAGCGCATGCAGATTCTTTTGCACTCTCTGCCGATACAGTTTGAGCGCTTCGAGCACGATATCCATCCCGATCCTGTTACGGAATTTGAAGCAGTCTACAAGCGTCTTTTCCGGACTGTAGATCTTCACCGAAACACCATCGAGCTGATGCGTTTCAATACCGATCTTGAAACAAGAGGGTGAAAACCGGAAAACCGTAACCGGAGGATAGTCGATTCTTGGTTGTTCGGCACCTTTTTCAAGCGCAAGAGATACGCTGTGTGGAACCTGGGTGGTCATCTCGTGAAAGGAGAGTGCCGAAACCAGGCAAAGTACACCATTCGGAACCCTCAGTGCAACGGTGATAAGATCAGGATATTCGAGCTGCTTCCACCCTTTGAGTTGATAAAGCCCTCGAGAAAGCTCTTCAAGCTCACCGCTGTCACGAAGACTGTAAAGCGTCCGGGGATGAATACCAAGACTGATCGCTTCCCGGGTCCGGATGAGGCCTCCCTGGGCAAGAATAAGAGCTTTGGCCTTATCTGCAACTGTACTTTGTTGTGACATTTTTCATAAGGATAGAAATACCATACATTATGCCTAAGTATAGGTATATTTATCCTAACCAACAATAGACCAGAGAAGCATCGAAAAAGGCTGAGGGAAATTTTTACCTCTTCTTCCTCGATCTTTCAGCGACTTTTGAGCTGTTCACTGCAAATTGCCTGAACTGGCTGAACAACATAGTATTGTTATTGCGAAACCGTATCGTTACAAGTGGAGCAAAGGTCTCCCCTCACAGTATCATGAACTTCAACTTTAAGCACTGATGCTTTTCAGAGTCATGTCCGACATCCATAACGAGTTCTGTCGAGAAAAGAGCAGCGAGGACTGGCAGGTTCCGGAACTTGCCGAAGACAATGAGTCCGTGCTCATCCTTGCTGGAGATATCGGTTTGCTGAGCAGAAAACAGACATGGTTCGGCTTTCTTTCGCAGTGCTCAAAGCAGTTCAGAGACGTTTTCGTCATTGAGGGCAATCATGAATGGTATCAAGGCAACATCGAGAAGCACTTCTGGCGAAACACCATCGCCGAGCATGGATTTCATAACGTACATACCGGTACGCTCATTCTGGAAGAGGAGAAAATCGCCATCATCGGTACCACTCTCTGGACAGACTTTTTTGACGGCAACCCCCTCGCCATGTTCGATGTCAGTCAGGACCTCAATGACTATCGGATGATAAAAGTCGGAGCCGATTATCACCGGTTACGGCCGGAGTACCTTCTCGCTCTTCATCACAAGCAGAAAAAAAGGCTTTTTGAAGATATCGATCACTATACGGGATTCGGATACACCGTGATTGTGGTCACCCATCATCACCCCTCACTACAAGGAATCGCCCCTGGTTACCGAAACGACCTCCTGAATGCGGCATATGTTTCAGACCTTGAAAAAGAGGTGCTCTCCCATAAAATAGACTACTGGATCTGTGGTCACAGCCATACCGCCATGGAGTATTCAATCGGCGAGACCAGGGTGATCTGCAACCCCAAAGGATATCCTCACGAATACGGCAACGGTTTCGATCCGCTCAAAACGCTGACCGTGACGTAAATGGCATGACACTACCAGGTGATCGAGGTATTTTGAAATGCGGAGATCGGCTTTATTTTCACCGCATATCATAGCGTCGCCCGTCACATCAAGAATAAAACCTTTTTAAAGCTGTCCAGAATTATTTCGGCACATTTGCCATTTCTCAAGGATTTATTTAAGTTGATATTTGCGACAAAACCGACACGTTAGAATGAATAACGCGACATTCCGAACAAAATAATGAAGACATCGCTAAAAAACACGACAGTCGATGACTCTCTGATCCTTTATGCAGAACTCAATGATGCTGAGATAAGAGCTGCACAACGGCACCTGAAAACCGGCAGGTTTAAGCGGATTGTCTCTGGCGTTCTCAGCGCCAGCCCTGAAAAGGAGTGGCCGGCAATTATTGCTTTGCACAGAATACGAGTCCTCGCTGCTCTTTTCCCTGGTGCGGTAATCGGGTATCGAAGTGCCTTCAGTGGAGGTATGCCCGTCGATGGCGTGATGCACCTCAGCTACAGCTACAAAAGGGTTGTCGATTTACCAGGATTACAAGTCGTTCTGGTCAAGGGACACGGTAACGTTCAAGGTGACCAGCCAATGTCCGGACGAAACATATTTTTTCCCTCTCAAGCACGCATGTTGATGGAAAACCTCACCCAGAGTCGTGGAACGATCAGAAAAGCCATGGGTCGTGTTGCCGTCGAAGAACGGCTGATCAGTATTTACGAATCGAGAGGCCCTGAAGCTCTCAACCGCATCAGGGAAGAAGCTCGCACTATTGCAGCCACCCTGGAGTTTGAGAAGGAATTCAGCGTGTTGAATGACCTCATCGGAAGCATTCTCGGAACAAAAAGTGCCCAACTCGCCACTGCAGCAGGACAAGCACTGGCCGCAGGTACACCTTTTGACGCTCATCGTTTGGCCCTTTTTGAAACGTTGGCCGCCACATTGCGAGCAATGCCTCTCATGCAAAAACCATCACCAACCACAACCGGAAGCGCGCGCTTCAATTTTGCGTTTCTGGAGTCCTATTTCAGCAACTTCATCGAGGGTACGGAATTCGATGTCTCTGAAGCTCGGCGAATTGTACTTGAAGGGAAAATTATCGACCAACGCCCGAAAGACTCTCACGATATTCTCGGTGTATTCCGGCAAGCTATCGATCCCGGATGGTCAAACCAATCGATGGCACCAGGAGAAGCTGTCTTGCATCAGTTGCGGCAACGCCATGCTGATCTGATGAAAGAACGTCCGGAAGCGGCTCCCGGTGATTTCAAAGACCGTGAGAATTTTGCAGGAAACACCACGTTCGTTTCACCGAGAAACGTACGCGGAACAATGATTGAAGGCAGCAAGCTCCTGCCATCGGTTCAACCCGGCATAGCGAGGGCGTTGCTTGCGATGTTCATCGTCTCGGAAGTACATCCATTCATTGATGGAAATGGCCGAATGGCACGCCTCGTCATGAACGCTGAATTGTCTGTAGTCAATGCATGCAGAGTAATTGTCCCAACGTTATTCAGAGAGGAATATCTGGACTGCCTGCGCGTGCTTACACGGCAAGGAAAACCAGAACCATTCATTTCCGCCATGCAAAAAATCCAGCAATGGACCGCCGCGTTCGACTACACCGACCTGGATCGGGTGATTGAGCAGATGAAGGCTTGCAACGCATTCGAAAAATCCCTCAAGCATTACCAGTTGCTCAACGTTTCCGATTTGGGTGCTGCAAGCACATGAAACGCCCCCTTGCCACAAAGGCATGAAATTTCTAAGAGCAACCGGCTCAGTTTTATTGGCTCAGATCATCATGAGCAAGTGAAACTGTTTCTTGGGTTCAGATAATATCTCGCATAGCATATACGTCGCAATAATAGCACAGAATAAGCTGATTTTGGCAGAAATTTCGTATTTCCTTGAGAAGAGGAATGCTTATATATCATTTATTTATAAGCATTTATGAGGGTGGACGATATTGGATTCGAACCAACGGCCTCTACAGTGTAAATATCGTATTGAGGCTATATATCATTTATATAAAAAGAGTTACAGTGATATTAAAAATTTTCGTATAACATACGCGTAACAAAATTTTTATCAAAATCTATGAATAAAAATAAAAAACAATTACTTCCCTGCCCTCCTGTTTTGCCCCCTGTGGTGTGGTACTCAATCTAATACGATGACTGTATTCATATAATATGCCGTTGTAGGACAACAACATCAGTCATGGCAGGATTAGTCATCAAACCCTCTTTGCATCAATTACCCATCAATTATAATTCAAGCTCAGAAAGGAACATACTTCATCAGCTTCCGGGCAGCGTCTTCATCGAACGGCTTTACTTTTCTCGCCTCATCTCCGGAATATTACTTCAATCAAAAAATCAATCACACCAGCAAGTTTTTCTACGGGTTACTGAGTAGCCAAGATACCCTTCAATTCTATTTCTTACGCCAGCGATACGAGTTTTTCAAAACGATACACTCCATGGCTATAAAATTGAGTTCTTTTTTTGCTTCTCAGTAGCACTAATATTATTTTTGTGTTATCGAGAACAAATCAATCTCCTGCCATGTTAAAAAAATTCTATCCTTTCGCTATTGCAGCCACTCTTTGTTCAACGCCAACTTTCGCAGCCATGCCCCTTGTCACTGATGACACTGGCACCCAGGGAAAAGGAAGTGTCCAGATAGAAATAGGCGTTGAAAGAGAACAGGAAACAGAAAACAATGAGGGCTCAACCACCAAAGAAACTGCCTGGTCACCTTCAGTGACTTTCACCTATGGTCTTGCAGAAAATATTGACATTGTTGCAGGCATCCCCTGGACAAGCCAAAAGGTTGAGACTGATGGGTCGACCATATTTAACGAAAATGGAATAGGCGATATTTCCCTCCAGATAAAATGGCGTTTCCTGGAACTTCAAGACAGTAAGCTGAGTTTCGCCCTCAAACCAGGAATAACACTTCCAACTGGTAATGAGAGCAAAGGATTTGGCAATGGCAACGTATCAGAAGGTCTGATGCTGATTGCGACCCGGAGCGCAGAATCCGGGGCGATTCACATCAATCTCGGATATACACATAACGAATACAATCTTGATAGCGATGAAATCGGCTCAAATAAAGACATCTGGCATGCTTCTGTTGCCGGAGAGTTGAAATTGAACGAAAAGCTGAGAGCTGTCGCTGATATCGGGGTGGACACCAACCAGGAAAAGTATACCGATATCCATCCTGTTTATATCCTTGGAGGCTTGATCTACAGCCCTTCTGAAAAAATAGATCTCGATTTCGGTATCAAGGGCGGGTTGAATGATGCTGAACCTGCAACGACATTTCTCGCAGGCATAACATTAAGATATTAAATAGCTTCATATTCTTTTTGGATGAGGCGTTTACCTTTCACCGGATAGTTTCTCTGTATTTATAACCTTTAGAAAGGAGTGAGTACATGCATATCCCAGATGGCTATTTAAGTCCTGCAACTTGCGGAGTTTTCGGTGCAATCATGGTGCCGATATGGACTGCAGCCTCCAGGATTGTAAAAAAAACATTGAAAGCAAGGCAAGTGCCTTTTTTAGCTATAGGTGCCGCATTCAGCTTTGTCATCATGATGTTCAATGTGCCGATTCCCGGTGGATCAACGGGTCACGCGGTCGGAGGTGTACTGGTTGCCATTCTTCTGGGTCCCTGGGCGGCATGTATAGCCGTTACAGTTGCTTTGGTCATTCAGGCATTGCTGTTTGGTGACGGAGGTATTACTGCTATCGGGGCGAATTGTTTCAACATGGCATTCGTTCTTCCTTTTGTCGGCTATTATGTTTATAAATTCATAAGTTCAAATAGCGAACCGGGTTCCAACAGGCAAATTATAGCTGCCGGGATAGGCGCTTATGTGGGTATTTGTGTTGCGGCAACAGTCGCAGGCATCGAATTCGGTCTTCAACCTTTGTTGTTCCATGCCGCAAATGGACAGTCATTATATTGTCCATACGGTCTCAATATTGCTGTTCCTGCAATGGCAGGGGAACATCTCTTGATTTTCGGATGGGTTGAAGCCATCGTGACCGCTTTAGTGGTAAAATATCTACAGAAACAGGATGTTTTTGTTGTCGAAGGAGGCAGATCATGACACTTACAAAAAAATTATGGATTGGAATCGGTATTCTCATTATCCTGTCACCGTTGGGGTTGATTTTACCAGATCATTTCAAGGCGGGTAGTGCATGGGGAGAATGGGGCCAGGAAGAAATCCTGACAATGGTGGGTTATGTGCCTCAAGGATTGGCGAAATTATCCGAGCTCTGGAAAGCACCTTTCCCCGATTACGCATTTCAGGGCTGGGAAGGGAAAGACCTCGTTCATTTGATTTTTGCATATGTCATCTCTGCAGTTGTCGGCATCGCGATTATTGCAGCTGTGATGATGTTACTGGGCAAGGGACTGGTGAAAGAGCATGAATAAGGCAATTCAGAAAAGGAATGATTTTATAGAGCGCTCGATGATGAGCGCTCTGTCGTTTATAAAAGATGCAACCCTGTATGAGGAGTTTGCTTCTCAAAAAGGGTTTTTACAGTCGCTTGACCCCCGGATGAAAACAGTTTCCATCTTCGCACTTTTATTGACGGCCGTTTCTTTGAAGAGTGCGGGATTGATTGGAGCTCTGTATGTAATTTCCTTGATTCTTGCAGCTCTTTCATGTATTCCTGTAAGGCAATTTTTAGTCAGAACATGGGTATTTGTTCCCCTGTTCTCTCTCTGTATCGTCATTCCGACCTTGTTCAGTCAGGTCTCTCCAGGAGAGCCGTTTTGCTCTTTCCATGTTTTTGGAACAGCACTTGTCGTTACCCGCCCGGGATTAACTAGTGCCACATTGTTTGTCGTCAGAGTAGCAACATCGGTATCATTGGTTGTTCTGTTATCTCTGACAACAAAACACGGAGAATTGCTCAAAGTCGCGAGAATATTCGGTATCCCACAGGTCTTTGTTTTGACAGTATCGATGTGTTACCGCTATCTGTACCTCTACGCTACAATGGTCGAAAATATTTTTCTGGCGATCAGAAGCCGTGTTGGCATAGTATCGCATCATAAAAGCGGTCAGAAAATCGTAGGATGGAATATCGCCAACACATGGCATAGAACAACCCAGATGAGTGAAGATGTTTACAAGGCAATGCTTTCCAGAGGATACACTGGAGAACCCCGCATATTATCCGGATTTCAGGCAACATATAAAGATTGGCTCTGGATGGTATGTGCTTTAATCATCTGTGCAGGCCTTATCTATTATGGATATAAACTATTATGAACACCGTTTTTGAGTTACAAGGTATACACTATTCTTATCTGGGCAGATACCCGGCGCTTCGAGATATCAATATGACCGTCAAGTCGGGTGAAAAGATAGCGATCATCGGAGCAAACGGTACGGGAAAATCCACGCTGTTAACCCTTCTGGATGGACTTATCTTCCCAAACCAAGGCCAAATCCGCGTTTTCGGAGAACCTTTGAATGAGAATGTTCTCTCGGATGAAAATATCGCACACCGTTTCAGAAAAAGGATCGGTCTTGTCTTTCAGAATGCAGATATCCAGTTGTTCTGTCCGTCGGTACGAGAGGATATCGCATTCGGTCCATTACAGTTAGGAGCCGATGAGGCAGAGGTCAACAAACGTCTTGCGGAGGTCTCTCAGGTTTTAAACATTATGCATTTACTTGACAGAGTTCCTCATCAGTTAAGTATCGGCGAGAAAAGACGGGTGGCAATCGCTTCAGTACTTGCCATTGATCCGGACGTCTATTTGTTCGATGAACCGACAGCAGGACTCGATCCTTTAACAGTCCGGCACGTTGTCGATTTCATTGAAAGCGCCAATCAGCGAGGTAAGACTATTATTACGGCAACGCATGATTTACATATAGTCGGAGAGATCGCAGATACAGTGTATGTGTTCGGAAAGGATAACAGAATTGTCAGGGAAGGTTCCCCTGAATCTGTTTTGAACGACAGATTATTCCTTGAAAAAAACAACCTCATCCATATCCATCGACATAAACATGATGGAAATGAACATGCTCATAACCATCAACCTTTGGAACCTCATGATTGATGAACAAAGGATGATATACCGCGGGATCTTTAACGACATATCGATGAGGTAAGCCGATGAGCTGGATTTTTGGAGCCCCAAACGCCTAGAGAAGGCTAAAGAAGCCAAAAACGTTTGGGCCATTTGGCACCGAAAAATGCCAGAAATCTGAACAAAAAGATTGTAGAGGTAGCGCAGGCATTACGCATACAAGCGCAATACTCAATTATGCAATAAGTTATCAGGTTTTTTCTGGAGAAGTAAAAAAACTCGTATAACAATGGCGTAACAAAACCATGGGTAAACGGCGTTAAAGCGGATAAAATTGGAGTATTTCAGGGGCATAAGAGCGGGAGGTAAAAAGCCCGCAAGTTATTAATTTGCAGGCTTTTATATGGGACGTGGACGATAGAAGATTCGAACTTCTGACCTCTACAGTGTAAATATCATACTGAGGCTATATGCCATTGATATAAAAGGAGTTACTGGCCTATAAAAATTTTCGCGTAACATACGCGTAACAAAAATTTTATCAAAATCTATGAATAAAAATAAAAAACAATTACTTCCCTGCCCTCCTGTTTTGCCCCCTGTGGTGTGGTTCTCAATCTAATGCGATGACTGTATTCACATAATATGCCGTTGTAGGACAACAGCATCAGTCATGGCAGGATTAGTCATCAAATCCTCTTGGCATCAATTATCCATCAATTATCTTTCACAGATATAACTGATTTAATAAAAACAATTTAATCATATTGACAACACCTATTTAAACAGATCCATCAATTACCCATCAATTAAAATTCAAGCCCAGAAAGGAACATACTTCATCAGCTTCCGGGCAGCGTCTTCATCGAACGGCTTTATTACACCTGCATCTACTGCCTCTCGAATGTAGCGAGACACCGCCGCCTTATTTTTTTCTTCAACTCCGAACCGCTCCCGTAACGATGCATTAGTAAGAAACTCCCTGGACACATACTTCAGGCAAGCATGCAGATAACAGGCCCGGACACGCTCTGCCTTGTCCATGGCAATAAGAGGTTTATGCGCAAACAAAACTACCCGAGTAAAACCCTCAGGCACCTCAAACAATGGTGCTGGCAACTGGTAGATCTCAATCTGAGCAATCACCTTGTCGATACCGCTCCCGCGCTCTTCGCAAATACGAAACCGACGCATCATCGATGCCAATGTTTCATTCCGGGATTTTGGAGGCGTATCCACGAATCGCTGAGTATCCACCAGTGGCTCTCCAGGATTTGTAATCTCAATGCGATCATCGAATATCTCAACCATTGGACCGGCACCGGTAACAAAGAAAGCTTGATGAATAAGGGCATTGGCCACCAACTCTCGTACAGCAAGCTCGGGAAACACCGCGACTGTTTTACGCAGAGCTTTTTCAATGACTTCATTGACAGGCAAGAGCCCGTGGATATAGGTGATAAGTCCTTCGAAACCGCTGGCGTAACCTTTGCTGATCTCCTGTTCCCTTAACGTATCAGTCCGACCAGCTCCACGGTACTGAATGACTCGGATAGCTTTACGTTTGAGCTGCGGAAAGTCACCCAGTTTCTTGGCAAAAAGGATCGCACCCAGATTGGTAATATCCCATCCCCCGGCCTCACAAGCTCGGATGAGATTATCATTTTTCAGTGCCGTAAGTATTCCTTCCCGATTGGCAGGCAGTGGCAGCTCCAAAAGATCGAAATAAACTGTATAATCAAGCATCCTCAACACCTCATCAGAGGAAATATGCTCAACAGCAGGCAAATCCTCGAACAGCGTACGGTCGAGAATACGCCAAAGTTCTCTTTCCCGTTCAGGGGCATCTTTGAGTGGCTTTTTAACCTGACCGACCCGAATAAAAGCTTCATTCTGAAAACGCACTGGATGCCGGAAGGCACGGCCGATCTCTAAAAGTACCACAGAGTGACCGTCCAGGTTTAGCTCAAAAAAGCCAAAATGAATCTTTGGACTAAGCAATCGAAGCAGCCATGTCTCTATTGGCTCGTTGCCTTTTCTGGCAGATGCTGGAGAAAAACTTGTACCCGTAAAAACATGCGATCCATCCTCAACTCCCCAAACCATATAGGCAAAAGCCTTACCGTTCAGAGCTGCTGCGTTGGACAGAGCAGAAATATATTCGCCGATCAGATGTGGATCCTGATTGTTGCCCTTGAACTCAACCCACTCGGTCTCATGTGGCAGCTTGCACAACTCTCGCACCAGACCGTCTATGTATTCATTACTTCGAATACCAGTCATGCCTGTAGCTCCTCGTTGCTACTGTTATAGCAAGCCGCATTGACAAAACAAAAAGCTGGATGAGTAAGCAGAACTCTACAATGGAAGAAGTACAAAGAGCGATCAGAAGGAGAAAGCTGGAGTGGCAACTCGGCCATGATCTGGAAAATAGAATCGGGCATATTCGTCATTCTGCATCAATCATATAAATTATAACTCTGCAAGCAATCTTTCCGCTTGAAGCTTTTCTCTGGCTCCGGAAGCCTCTCCGGTTTCACAAAAATCAATCCACACACTTCTTGATAGTGCTGATCATCTTGTTGATCTCCAGTACATCGGTGGAAAGCTCCATGAGCTTTTTCTGAATATCAAGAATCTTGTCGGTGCAGAGATCATAGATCTCTCTGTTTTGCTCTGCACATGAACCGGGGTCACCCTCTTTTCTGCGTCCACCAATGACGTAATCTACATCAATACCTACGATTTCCAGCTTTTTCCGCAGGATTTTGCCGATCATGCTACGACCATTGACATAAGGGGTGAGATAGCTCCCATCCTTTGCTCCAATGGCCTTTGCAAGGGCTATCTGTGTTCCGAACTGCTCTCTGATGACCTCCCTGAACCGTTTAGCCTGCTCTTTATAGACTACTTCACGAGCTGCCATAACCCCTTAATAATTTTGATGTGTAGATATAATTTTACTATATACTTAGTGAAGTATATCAATTTATAGTAAAATATATTAATAAATATTAATAACTACAAATATGCGCCCGCATGTAACCTTCGACACTCTGCCTCAGGCTGTCATGAGCTTGCATGAAAAGCTCGATGATATCGGAAATAAAATCGAAAGTTTGTCCAAACAACAGGCTTTTTCCCTGAGCGACGACACCCCCATCGGAGTGGATGAAGCAGCGAAGCTTCTCCAACTGAGCAAGGCCGCTATTTACGCCAAGGTCTACCGGAACAGAATCCCCTACTATAAAGCCGGTGGCAAACTCTACTTCTCAAAAATTGAACTGATCGGTGAAATTCACTCCGGTCGACGACCTGCACAACATGAGCTGAAAACGGAGGATTCATCTCCCGTTTTCCCTCAATTCCTTTAAAGGTAATTCTTTTTCAACTTATGAACCAGATTCTGGATACGAGGAAATATGAGGCCAAACTATCCACCATATTGCCTGAGGAAAAAACAGCTCCTTTTTCATGAACCTGCTTTTTCCTGAACATGAAGTTCGGCAACTGGATCCCGATGTCAAAAGCCTTTGTCAAAGAGCTGCCGACAGACCGGCCTTTCTCAAAGGTTGAAGCCGCCTTTTCCCTGCAGGTGGACTTTGACAAAGGCAACGCGGTTACAGTAGCCGGTTATGCAAAACGCTGGAACTGGAGCAGAAAAAAAGTTTCGACGTTTCTTGAAGAGATCGGAGTAACAATTGAATACCCGGAAAACACAGCGAAAAAGCAGAATCAGCAGGGACAGATCAGGGTACAGATACAGAACAGATCGAGAGCAGATAGAGATCAGATCAAGTTTATCAATAATAATGAGTTACCGTTGAATAAAAACAGAACCGGAACAGATAGAGAGCAGATTGGGAACAGATCAAGGGACACTACTAAAGATACTGTAATACCTGATACTCGATCCTTCAGGAATCCCCCTGTAGTCCCCCTTAACGGAAATGAAAATGGAATTGTAAACGGGAGCACGCCGTCAAGAGTACCGTCACCCCCGCTTGTAAATCCCGGATTCTCCCAGGAATTCATTGCGGAACACTGGAATCGTTGGCTCAGACTGAAAAAAGGCGGGAATTACAAAAATGCCGAAGCGGAAAGCATCGCTCTGGAAACGCTTTTCGAGCTCTCTGATGGAAACGAAACCATTGCAGCACAAGCCCTTAAAACGGCCATTGCCGGCCATGGGCAAAGTTTTCTCTGGTGTTTCAACCAAAAGAACCATCAACTCACATCGCCTCATGTCGCAAACCAACACCATCAAAACAGCCCTCAGGAAAGCGGCCTGCAGTTTGGTGCCGACAACCTCAAATGGCTCGAACTTCATGCTCGAACAGAGCGTGAAGAAATTGGCCCGGAACTTCAATGATGCATGGGCCCGGTCAATAGAGCTGCTTACCCATGCCGATGAAATTGAAATCGAACGGGCGATCAGAACACTGCAGGTCATCAAAGGAAAAACCTATGCAAAGGCTCTGCTCAAGGAAAACGGCCGAGTGATTAACGATATCGGCTTCGATATCGGAATCGGTCTGATGTTCCGTAAACACAACATCAGCAGGGCCGAACTCAACCGCTGGTACAATGAAGCTGAAAAGACCAGGTTTGAAGGGCATATCTTCCAACCACTGCCCGACAAGGCTGATGCCTGGAAACTCTTTCTATCTGTTCGGGAAAAATTGTTTGAGATGCACCGGGCAGCAGAAGAGTTACGTGACCTGAAAAAGAAATCTCTGCTTCCGGCTCATACCAGCTTAACCATCGAAGGCGTTAAATCCGCCTTGGAACTCGGTATGTGGAAGCTGTTTTTCCCGGAGCAGAAACAGGAAGCTTTTACCCTGCTTCTGTGGCAGGAACTGCCAAAAGAAGCCCGATTGGATTTTTTCCAGACGCTTTCCCTCGAAGAAAAATCTCGTATCTATCAACTCCCTGACCCTGCTGCCCGTGAAGCTGAGACCCAAATGCTGTTCGACAAGCTGATAAAGAAGCAAGCCCCCGTTGTACAACAGCAACAAACCTCGTTAAACAACGTGCAGAAAAACACTTCATAAAAACTCATCTCCGGCCATCCCACTCCGGAAACAGGCCACCAAAAGCCCCCGCGAAGGGGGCTCTCCGGGTACTACCTGAATGCTGTTTTGGCTATCGCATGCTGCATCATCTCATTGGTACTGAATGCCGCATGGACAAGATGAACACGCTGCCCGATGCCGCTCTGTCCTGCCTGTCGTGCACAGATTTCCCGGAACTCAGAAGCAAACCCCACCGCAATCACTCTCATGGCCTCAAGAATCCCCGTCGAAGCTTCGACAAGAAACAGAGCGATGATGTTGGTTTCAGACTGCATCCATACCCTGCGGGTTTCATCGTCAAACTGTGACGTGTCGAAGGAAATGTCAATGCTGAACCCTTCCCCGAAATCAAGAACAACAAACGGAATATCCCGTTGTTCAAATAGGTATGCGGTAATCCTGCCCTTTGAAAAAAGCTCCTTCTCCTTTCGCGATATCTTGTTGAGAGACATCAGCACATTGAAAAAACCATCCGTCGGCAGAGCAACATGCTGCTCCCTGCCGGTACAGTATTTCTCGTGAGGAAAAAGTTCTCCTACCTGATAGACTTCCATAATTCATCAAGTTGTGCCCGATACACTCCGGACGGGTTAACGGTAAAATACGCATTCAAATCATTCCCCGGGGGGACAAAGGCTTCCCCACGGTCAGGCAAACTTTTTGCGCAAGGGAGAGAAGAGAGCTGCACAAACAAAGAGCGGAAGCGAACGGCCCTTGCACAAAACAGGCAAACTGACCTATCCTTGGCCGGACCCATCCGGGGACAAAAATCCTGAAGTCCGCATAGCGGCTGCTATGAGCGCAGCGCCAACGCTTTACTTAACTGCTGGCGAGTTTCTTGCGTTTTCAAGTTGCAAGAAACATGACAGCAATGATGACGGGGAGAGGCCGACAAAATATATCGCCCCTGTAAAACAAGACTTGGAGGCCGAACCCCGCACGTAAAAATCGCTGAGCTGATGCGCTCTTCTGCTGTTGCGCACCTGCTGAGCGACCTGTTTATGAATTACCGAACCGACACGATCTGCAATGGCGACAATGGTGGAGTGCAGCGAAGGCGGGGCGCTTGATCTTTCTTCTGCAAGCGGCATGACTGAGTGGAACGGAACCGTTGTTGCCCGTGGGGTCGGTGACAGGAAAGCAAAAACAGCCTTTGCGCTTTTGCCGATTGAGCGGAACGGGAGCGAAGCTGAAGTGGAGTGGGTGAGGCCAATGCGCAAGGGCTGCATGATCATGATACTGAACAACTCAACCAGCTCAAAGCGGCGGCTGCCTGGTGCGCCTTTTGCTTTTTGCATTGCAAAAGGCGTGACAGATCAAGCAGCGACCGCGTTCTCTTTGGTAACCCTCCGCAACATCGGTTCAAGTCTTGCAGGCAGTGCATCGCGCGCCTGCCGGGGGCGTGGAAGTGAACAGCCGGCACGCAGCACGAAGTGTCCTGGCGAGCTGGTCGAGAACGGGGCGGGCGGGCAATGCGACGAAAGGAGCGAGGACGCATGCCACCAGCCACGACATCTTTTCAAGAGTCCGACTTATCCGGGACACTGAAGCAATGCCCTGTATACATGCAGATATGTTGACATGATGACATGATGACATGCAATCACGTCGCCAGAACAATTCAATTCAGAAACTCGGGATGGGTAAAGTTCCACGAATACCATGCATCAATCTCCGAAACCAAACACAGGAACAGCAGGCAAAAGGCCCGGCTTGGCCGGGCCCCGGCGAGTCATACACTGATCAGTGATGCTTCCTGAAAGCTGAAATAACCTCCTTTGCTGCCGATAATGACATGATCGAGAATTTTCACGTCGAGAAGTTTACCGGCATCGACAAGCATTGCAGTAACCTTTTTATCGGCTGAACTCGGCTCAACATCTCCTGACGGATGATTATGGGCAAGAATAAGCGCATGGGCATTAGCCAGAAGCGCTCCCTTGAACACTTCTCGCGCATGAACCAGCGAAGCATTGAGGGTTCCCTTGCTGATCATCTCCATCCCGATGACCTGATGTTTCGTATCAAGGTAAAACGAATGAAATTCCTCACCTGCTTTCTCATGCAGTCCTATAGCCTGCAGCAGATCATACACCATCCGGGCACCATTGATTTTTTTATGCTCGTAAATAACCTGCGATTCCTTCACCAGCCTGATTCCATAGCGTGGAATAATGACCTGTTTTTCCTCTGCGGTAAAGAGCGGAAGAGTACGGGAGTGTGTCATGGTCGTAAGCGTTTAAAGTTGCCTGAATCTTCTCTTTCAAATCATTCCCCGGGGGAACAGAGGCTTCCCCGCGGGCAGGCAAACTTTTTGCGCAAGGGAGACAAGAGAGCTGCACAAACGAAGAGCGGAAGCGAACGGCCCTTGCACAAAACAGGCAAACTGACCTATCCTGGCCGGCCCCCTCCGGGGATGAGCAATCCTGAAATCCGCAAAGCGGGTATGACTAAGCTTTTTCTTTTGGGTTTCTTTCATGTGCTGAACTGAGCCGGTAAACCGGACAGTTGAGCACCACAAAGCTGAAGCCAAGGAATCAGCCACATCGAGCCCTGAACTGCTTGCCGTGGAATGAATGTCCGTTGGCATGACTTTTGGCCCGGCATTCAGCAAAAAGCATGACAACGACAGAAGGGAGCAAAAGCAGATGAGGGCGAAGCCCCGGTTCCAGCACTCGCCTTTCCGAAAATGAAGACATGCAAACGTGATGACATGAACACATGCATGCATAGAAACATGATGGCAGGTCGTCATAGCAGAAAACCTGCCTGATATGAAAAGCCCCGGATTAACCGGGGTCTTCGTCATGGTGGCCAAGGATGTAATCAGCCGCCTTCTGTGCTCTTGAGCTGACCTGAATGATGAATTTCGGATCGGCTTTCATTTTCTTGAGCCAGCCGTTGAGATAGGCCGCCGAGCTCTGTATTGTTTTCTTCTCGATGCCGGCCACTCCGGAGAGGAACGAAGCGGTCATTTCGGCGAGAAGCTCTTCATCGGAGTACTCGTGTGAGCCGAATCCCCAGTTTTGGGTTACGCCATCTCTCTTGAGGCGTGAGCTGTGTCCAGTGCTATGCGCCAACTCATGATAGGTAGTTTGATAAAAGTCCGCACTGTCTGAAAAGCTCTGCAATACCGGTACTCTTACTTCGTCACGGGACGGGATGTAACAGGCATCGTTTCCGCCGTAATTGATCACCGGCCGGTTCGGCATTCCCTGGATAATTGCCTCAGCTTTTTCGATTGAGCTGTTTTTCTCTCCGATGGGCGATGGGACATCAAGGCCGTCAACACCGTTGGCAGGGTAAACCTTGTAATAGCGCATAAAAGGGGTAAGCTCCTTCTCGCCGGTCTTCTTGTTTTCTCTTTCAAGCATCTTCCAGAAAACAACCGGGAGCCCTTTGCAGCGGATGGTACCGCCCATTTCTTCAGCCTGATTTCTTGTCAGGAAATATTCGCACCCCGCCGTGGAGAGTAAAAAGAGGTTGATACCCCGATAAACCTTCCCTGAAACCAGGTTTTTCGGTAAACCGACGCTCCAGGGCTGACGCCAGGGTGCAACGCCCTTTTCAAGCTGGGCAATAATCTGACCGGTGATGATTTCATAGACAGTAACTGACATAACGCCTCCGTAGGTTAGAGATTGATGCAATGCGAACGTGCACTACAGCAACAGGGGACAAGCGAGGACGGTCTGACTGCATGACTTGAACGCCGGGCTGCCCTCCACCGGCCACCCGCCCCAGCGAGAGCGGGAGGAGTTGCCGGCGGCAGCCTTAATCATCTGATAGCATCGCCAAGCCATTTTTCATCCGGTTTCGAAGATGAGAACCCACAAAGGACGGTATAGAGTAGAATAAACGAGCAAGAGAATGCCCAGCAGAAAATGAGAGGAAAAAAGGATGACCCACTGACAATGTCTGTTCAGATCGGGTTGGAGCGGTCAGGCACCCGCAGCTTACCTTACGGATTGCTGTACGTGAAGCCAGTATAGCTTACGATAGACCCGCCGGCAGGCTGGCATAAATGGCCTGCCGGGCGGATTCCTTCCGGTACTCCGGGTATGATTGACAGAACCGTTTTATAAACGGGTGTGTTGCGCAAGGGAGACAAGAGAGCTGCACAAACGCAAGTGCGGAAGCGAACGAACCTGGCACAAAACAGGCAAACTGGCCTATCCTGCGCCGGAGCCTTCCGGGGATGAAAGATATCCCCAATCCGCAAAGCGGGTATGAGATCACATGGATTTCAGCAGTTCAAAAAAAGGTGGGCGGGTGGGATCAAAGACAAAAACAAAACATCAACAAAACAACTCTGGAACTGCAACAACTAACCTTGCTGGACTGAGCAGGAAAATCGGCACTATTGAGCCCCATTACCAAAACGATGACCACTTCGAATCAGAACCGGTGGTTGTGGAATGAATGCGCGCTGGCGTGGTGTTTTGCCCAAACGTTCTTACAAAACCATGACAGTAGCAGAAGGAAGCACCGGCTGTTGAGGGCGAAACGGACATCAACCCTGTTTAGTCAAAAAAAGGGGCTGAACGTTTAAATATCCCTGGCTTGGTACAGCACCATTGATAAAAACTCCAAGTTGGTTACTAATACGAGCCCTTAGCGAAGTCGCGAAACCGAAATCTCACCAAGGTCGCCGTCATGCTTGCGTCCAGATTCGAAGCCAGAGTAACCTGGCCGCCGCCGCCAATTTCTTGTAGGATCGTAGAAAACAGATAATACACCTGTAAGCAGGAACTGAAGAGCCCAATACTCTTCAGTGGGTTTGTGATTGATTGAAACATAGGACGCTGATGTAACAGGAGAATCGCTAGGGCGCTTTTTAAAAATACTGTCGTTTTTAAACGTTCCTATGTAACCAACAAGCTCATCAAATGTGGGCAGCTCAGGTAAACCTTGATAAACATCCTGAATCTGGCTAAAAATCCACGCTGCGTTGCTCAATTTTTTTTTGTCAATTTTCGATGTAACTCCTAGAAGAGCCAAAAAAGGCCCACGAACGGGTTCATTTGAATTATTAATTGAATGACACAGTTTTGCAGCTGAATAGAGCGCTTTGCATTCATTCTTCACATCGGCATCACGAAGGTGCTTTTTGATCGAAATTATTGCAATTACGCCTTCTGGCGGAACAATAACACTATCTCCAAAGCGTTGAAATACAGGATAGTTTGCACTATCGTAAACAATTATATCTAATTGCGTTGAATGCTCATCACCCCGACCAGCTCTTTCTCTACCATTAAATCCAGTTTTAACCGAAGGTCGTAGAATAAACCCACTCGACACTTCAAGAGCATTTGGCAATAGCTTTTGTAAATATTGACGAACAAGTGATTCAACGTATCGACCATCTTCACCAGTATGTGATGCTCCGGAACCCTCTTTTGCTGGTAGAAGTGTTTCGAACTGACTATATTCAGCAACAAGTGTCCTAACTTCGGCCGCTAGGTATTCCCGGACACATCGGCCATCAAGACTCGCCATAAATAAACATTTTATTGATGCACTTTATACCCAATTTAACTTATAGCTCCATAATGATATTAATAGCTCAGTAGTACTGCCGGATATACCCGTAAGCCTTGTCAAACAGCTCTTGATCCTTGAGCTGATATTTCACGTAAATCACCCTGCGCAAGGCCTTCTGTACTTCGCGTTCTCCCTTGAGGGTATTCTGCCAGCCGGGAAATCTAACCATACGGACAATTTCATCTATATCGGTCACGATCCGTTCGACAACTACCGGTGTATTGCCGCTTTTCACTTCAGCAAACAGTTCGGTCAGAGCCGCTTTCGCTTTCGATTGCTCGTCTATAGGATCGACCTGTTTTTCGGCCTGAACAACTTCTCTTGCGAGGGTCAAAAGAGCCTTCAAAAATTCTATGCTGTGCAGTAACCCGGCTTCATTCTGCTCTTTCAGTTTTTCAAGGCGCTCGCCCAAAGCGATAAAAATAGGATTGCCTTTATGTTTTCGAATCCGGGTAATCAACTTGATTTCGATTTCTTTTGTTTTTTTTCCTGGTTCTTTGGATTGCAGAATCCGTTCGAGTATCTCGGCATCCATGACCAGTGTGTCAAGGTCATCTCTCAGGGTTTCGAGATGAACGTTTTCGTGAACCAGTTCTATGGTTTTCGCGCCCAGTGCATGCCAGAGCAGCTTGCCGTTACCGCTCGGGGGCTTTACCGATTCATACACCTGCGCCAGCCATTTGTAGTCAGCCTCATTAGGCCTGAGGCAAGGGTCGGGAGAAAGCGCTTCCCATAACCGTGACAGTACTGAAAATTCAGCAGCGAATTTGTCTCTTGTTTTGTTGTCAGGCAAGCAGTCCTGCGCAGCAATCAACCCCTCGTAACCACCAAGCGTTCGATCCGCATCGGGGAAAAACGCCAGGCATTTCGCCATGCTCACAGGAAGCTCTTTCTTGAGCTCGTCAAGATTGGTTATGACCCTGAGTACCGCTTTTTCATCGAAATCGAGCGCACTGGCAACATCATCGAAAATTCCAAGATAATCCACGATCAATCCATGCGTCTTGCCTGTATAGACTCGATTGGTGCGGCAGATAGCCTGCAGCAGGCTGTGATCTTTCATCGGTTTATCCAGATACATCGTCTGGAGAATAGGAGCATCAAAACCGGTCAGAAGTTTGGATGTCACAATCAGGAACTTGAGCGGATCACTTTGATCCCTGAACCGGTCAAGCAGCTTTTCCTCTTCATCCCTGGTCAGTTTCCACTGTGCATACTCATCGGATTTTCCACCCTGCGTATGCATGACGATAGCGCTTGCTTCGGAACCGATCAGTTCATCGAGCGCTTTTTTATACAGCACACAGCACTCTCGGTCGAAGGTCACAACCTGGGCCTTGAAACCATTCGGTTCGACTTTCTCTTGATAGTGCCTTACGATGTGTCTGCATATCGCCTGAACCCTTTCCGGCGCTTTGATCAGCACAGCAATTTTGGCCGCACGTCTAGCGAGTTCATCTCGATCCTCGTCGTTCAGCTGATCGGTCATCTGAGAGTAAGCCTCGTCGATCGCCGCTCTGTCGATATGCAGTTTCACGTCAACCGCCTCGAAATGAAGCGGCAATGTTGCTTTGTCGCGGATCGATTCCTGAAACGAATACCGGCTCATATACCCATGCTCGTCCTCATCCGCGCCGAAAGCCCAGAAGGTGTTGCGCTCCCTTTTATTGATGGGTGTTCCGGTCAGACCGAAAAGAAAGGCATTCGGCAAGGCTTCGCGCATCTTGCGCCCAAAGTCACCCTCCTGCGTCCGGTGGGCTTCGTCCACCATCACGATAATATTCGGGCGTTCGTTCAGGCAGCCGCCAGCTTCAGCGAATTTATGAATGGTTGTAATGATGATCTTGCGTATATCCGCCGCCAGGAGATTCTGCATTTCCTGCCGGTTTGTAGCCTTGGCCATGTTCGGAATATCCGCGGCGTTGAACGTGGCAGTAATCTGGGTATCGAGGTCAATGCGATCAACCACGATCAACACCGTCGGATTGCCAAGCCTGCTGTGCATCCGTAGTTTCTGTGCGGCAAAGACCATCAGCAGCGACTTGCCCGAACCCTGGAAATGCCAAATCAGCCCTTTTTTCGGATAACCCCTGACCACACGTGCCACCATCAGGTTTGCTGCCTCGTACTGCTGATAACGGCAAATGATCTTAATGCGGCGATGTTTCTTGTCGGTGGCGAACAGAGTAAAGTTCTGCAGAATATCCAGAACAATATCGGGGCGAATCATGGAGCGGATCGATCGCTGCACTTCGGACATCGAACCTTCGGATCTTTTATCACCAACGTGCCATGGCCCCCAGATATCTATCGGCATGCGCACCGAACCGTATCGGAAGCATTTTCCTTCGGTCGCAAAAGAAAATACGTTTGGGACAAACATCTGCGGCACGCTCTGTTCGTAGCCGTTATTGATGTCACTGGCTCCGTCTACCCATGTCACCGCCGGACGCACCGGTGTTTTCGCTTCCCCAATTACCAGAGGAATACCGTTGATGAGCAGAACGATATCGAACCGGCGACCTCCCTCCTTCACCGGATAGACCCACTGGCTCGTCACCACATAGTCGTTGTTGCCAGGAACATTGTAATCGATCAAGTGAACAGGAGTATGCTCTCCATCATCACCAAACGGCATGGACTTTTCACCCCGAAGCCATTCGGCAAACAGTTCGTTGGCACGCACCAGTCCCTCTCCCTGTACGGAAAGCATCATGGCCCTGAGATGATAAAATACCTGGTCAGCAAGGTCCGGTCGGGCTTTGATTTCCGGATTCAGGCGGATGAGCGCATCGCGAACCATAGGCTCGACCAGTACATCGGAATATTGACGGGGTAGTTTATCTGCGGCCACAAACCGCCAACCATTGAGCTGGTTCCCATAACAAGAACGACCATCAGCAATCATTGTCTCAGAAACAGCAATGCTGAGCGTATCAAGCACCATCTGCTCAACCGTGTTTTCTTCGTTAAAAAGAGCCATCATCACTATTTCCGACTTAAAGATTTTGCAATTTTTGCAGGGCTAACCGTATTCTCGATAATCTGTAAAGGTATCCCGATGCTGTCTGATACATGCCTAGCGTGGCGTTCCTCTGCATCCTGAAAAGAGGAAATAAATTCAGGACTCCATTTTCTCCCATCACGAACCTCCAATCGCTTTGCTATTTCTGATGGATCACCCTTGAAAAGAATAATATGGGTTGGCTTCATTTTTTGAAAAACACCCAGAGCTATGGGCTCAATCTGCTCTCGGCTATTAATCAACGTAAAATGGCCATCAAGAAGTAGTCGGCAATGCATCTTTTTTTCAAACGCAAGCTGTTCAATAAGTGCGACTTGATTGTTTGAGACATCATCAACTCGTTTGTTTGTATCTGCTCGACCTCCATATGCAGAGATCAAAGAACTTGCAGTCACACAATGATACCCAAGAGGCACAAATACCTTCTGGCATATTGTCGTTTTACCTACACCATGAATACCTCCTACGAAAATGAGAGATGTGGGGTTTGATGAGATAGTTGACAGCTTTTTAAAAATCTTCTCTGTATCGTCATCATTCAAGTAACAAAATGACTGAGGAGGAACTTTACAACTGGAAACTGCATCAAGCTCAAGAGCTTCAGACAATTCATACACATTACCCAACACAAAGCAACTGGCACTCTTTTTGCCAAAAAAATAATCTCTGTAGTACTTACGAGTAATACCAGCCCCATAAACTGTATTATTCCAGATCCTGCTTGGAGGCCCATCAAACCGACCTGTCACCTCGGCCACTGCCACGACCTTTTTCACAGGATGCGTACAGTAAAAAACTAAATGTGAAACATTTTTGCTTGGCATCACCTTACGATACTCGAACACCTTGTCACCGGTTAGAATTCTGGACAAATGTTCATGATAAATTGATATTAATATAGCTTTACTCATTAACTATGATTCCTTACAAAGCAGTGTAGATATTGTTCATGTGAAATTTTTCGGATACTCTGAATCGCCCCACTGATACCAGCGCCAAAGAGTGTGCCTTGACCAACAGGAGAAAAATCACGAATAAAACGAAACAGGATTACTAAAGTTTCTTTCTGAAGCCATTCACCAATCTCAGCTCTTGAATAGACGGTACGTTTAGAAACCAAAGGCAATACCCTCTCAATATCCTGCCCACGATAAGTCTGCTCAACGACTCCCATGCATTCGACACTTTTTCGATCATGGGTTCTATAAAAAAACAAGAGGTCGCCAGTCTTTATCTGTGCTGTATTCGCATGACAGATATATGCTTTTTTTATCGTGTTAGATTGTGGGTTATATAAACTGGCATCTTGTGAAAACAGGCTACTGGCCAGATCGCTGGTATCGGCAAACAGGTCATTGTGATATTGGGGCTGAATCGGAATAATGAACTTGCCGACTTCAACCTTGTCCAGGTAATGAGGGTAATAGGTGACTGCATAGGTCAAAGGAGTGATGCCGGTCGGCACAGAATCTGGCTCTGACATTTTCTTTAGGTAAACATCGTCACGGTCACAATATTTGCCCGCGAGCTCAAACCCATAATCCTGACAGAGAGATACCAGCAACTCTTGCTCACTTCCAAAGGTGTGGAGATAGACATATGGGATTTTATGCCCAACAGCATATTTGAATGCTGAAAAAAGAAGGCGCTCGCCGAGTTTGCGGCCACGGATACTCTCGCCAACCTTAAACGTGCACAACTTCAATACAAGACCGTCCAATGGGACACCACCATCTACGATTACCGGACGTTCTTCTTCCTTGTAAATGCAAATAGCTTGCAGGGTTTCTCCATTACTGATACACCAAGCTTTTCGGCGATTTCCAGCCGATCTTAAGTACCAATCGTTAAACCCATCATAACCCTCGCGCAAGGAGTCAAAAAAAGGCTGGCGTACGTCAAACTCATGAAGGTAGCGCTCTTCGATGCCAAAAGGCGGGGGGTGTTCTGATGATAATTGTGACCTGAGAAAAGCCAGAAACTGGTCAAGGTGGTGTACTTGCTCCTGAACCTGAGCAGCCCTCGCCTTCTTATGGATTTCCTTATCATCTGTGACAAGAAAGTGAACTGCTCCCCGGCATAAAGCATGAAGAAGCAGATTGTCAATCCGATCATTATCACAGGTTTGTCGCCACCCATATTCTAGCAAAGATCTGTCGGAAAGGGAAGGGGGCGAAGGAATCGCCTGATACTGGATCAATCGCGACAGGACGATGTCTCGCCTGTTTTCATTCTGGTCTCGACGAATATCTTCTTCCTGCGCTGGGTGAATGAATAATACATGACCATTCTGTTCTGACAGCCTGCACATTTCCGCCAGAGTGGGATCGAGTGTCCGACCAGTGTCCTCTAAAGGAATCAGAATATTTGTGTCGATCAGAATATTCATCTTAACCTGTGGGTTCTTTGGCAAGCATGTTCGAAGTCACGCCGTCGTAGAGCATGGTCATACCCATCTTTTCGACAGTGTTTTCTTTATTAAACAGGCATTTCGCGGAAGTTAATGGAAACTAAACTTCATTTTACTTCACCGGTTAGATGTGCATTTCCAGCTTTCCACAGTAAAAAAGGATTTTTATCCGGTAGCTTTCGAAGCTCCTAAACCCTCTCGA